>Ga0257111_1000234_pt1 | contig 22595 bp, 19 predicted proteins | sample LP_taG_6_FD_191567 | JGI IMG/M metagenome (GOLD analysis project Ga0257111, IMG submission 191567) | Marine microbial communities from Northeast Subartic Pacific Ocean, Canada - LP_J_2015_P26_500m | ecosystem: Environmental > Aquatic > Marine > Oceanic | place: Canada: Northeast Subartic Pacific...
TGATCTAATGACCTGTATTGCCCTAAGGGAAGGCGTCCTAAGTCCAAACCTGCATATTGAACTCTTTTTAAAGAAAATAATTTGTGATCTATCGCATGAAATAATCGTCTAATTTCGCGATTTTTACCATGGTGAAGTTCCAATATAACTAAAATTCTTTTTTTACTTTTTTTCTGACTAATGATATTGGCTTTTCCCCATTCACCAGCACCGATAAAAATACCATTTTTTATTTTGCTAATATTTTTTTGATCCAATGGTCGGTCTATTATTGCTTCATAAATCTTGGGCACGCGATTCCTAGGGTGCATTAACCTATTGGCCAAGTCACCATTGTTGGTCACAAGTAATAACCCAGTGGTATTTTTATCCAATCTGCCAATAGGAAATACCCTATTTTCTTTGGGCAATAAGTCAGCAACCGAGAGCCTATTTTGTGGATCATTCATCGTCGTAATAATTCCCATTGGTTTATTAAACATTAGAACTACCGTTTTATTATTTATTTGAATGTTTTTTCCATCATATTTTACAATATCATTTTCTTTAATATCATAGGCAGGGTCAGTAACTACAATATTATTGACCGTAATCGTAGCTGCTTTAATTAAGCGGTCTGATCCGCGCCGGGATGCGATCCCAGATTGAGCTAGATATTTATTTAAACGCATTAAGAATTATGTTTGTGCTGTTGCACCGGTTGCCAGATCATCTGGCGAAATATCTGGAGGTTGCTCGGATGGTTTTAATTGCAGTTCCATTAATTTCATTTTTTCTGCTGCATCTCCATCATTTAAGTCCGCTATTTCCTTTAATTTTGGTAAATCAGATATTCTATTCACCCCAAAGTTTTCGAGGAATTTATCGGTTGTTGCATATAACAGAGGGCGGCCAGGCCCTTCATCGCGGCCTTTTATCCGAACAAGGCTTTTAGACAATAATGTCTTGATCACTCCACTACAGTCAACCCCACGAATCGACTCTACATTAAACCTACTTATCGGCTGTTTATACGCAATTATCGCCAAGGTTTCCAAAGCGGCAGTTGATAATGCTAGTTTACCGCTTTTATCAAGCATACGTTTTATCCATATATCAAATTCAGGTAGTGTTGTTAACTGGAAACCACCAGCAATCCCTTGAATTATGAAGGATCGATTGGCCTTTTCATAATGACGATTAAGTTCTTTTACGGCTTTATCCAACTTCGGTGGGTCAGTTTCAAATATCAGGTTAATACGGGCCTGGGTGAGAGGTTCTGGTGATGCAAAAAGCAGAGCTTCAATTATTTGAATCTCCTCAGATAAATTCATTTTTTACGCTTCCGCCCCAAGTCTTTGCATTTCCATCTCACCAAATAGGTCATTTTGAATTACAATTATCTGACGCATTCGAACTAATTCCAATACAGCTAAGAATGTTACAACAACTTCTAATTTAGTTTTTAATTTTTTGATCAAAGCAGAAAAACAAAGACGTCCATCTATGTCAAAGGAACGGGATATTAATGCTTTTTGGTCACCCAAATGCACTTGTTCACGATGTAGCTCATACGGTTGAATGACAGGCATATTATCCATAGCATTTTTAAATAATCGTGCAATTTCATATAAGGTAACATCTTTTAAATATGCTGCAGCATCCTCTTCCAGATCTGGAGAATTCATTTCAAAACCGCGGGGATGGTATTGCCCCCGTTCCATGGCTAGTTTATCCAGATCATATGCCATATCCTTGAAGCGTTGGTACTCGAGCAGTTGTTGCACTAATTCCGCGCGTGGATCTTCAACTTCATCTTCATCGCCTAATTGCGGTTTGGGTAAAAGCATTTTGGCCTTAATTCGCATAAGGGTGGCAGCCATGAGAATAAATTCACCCGCGACATTCAAGTTCAATGTTTGCATCATATCTAGAGTCCCCATGTATTCCGCTGTTATCCGTGCTATGGGTATATCATAAACATCAATTTCATCGCGGCGGATGAAGTACAATAGCAGATCCAGAGGTCCTATGAAGTTCTCTAGCTTTACCTTATACATATTAGGCCTTGTAATTTAAGCCCGTCACTTTTCTCACTTTACTGAGGATTTGATCAGCTACTGCACTTGCTTTATTGGATCCATTTAACAGTTGTTCATAAACATAATCCATATGACCTGATAAGTATTCTCTTTTTTCCCTGAACGGACGGAAATACTCTATTATTGTTTCAAAAAGTTCCTTTTTTACATCTCCGTATTGCAGACCAGAACTAAGAAATCTTCCCTTTAAATCTTTTTTACCTTTTTCATTTAAAAATAATACAAACAGCTGGAATAAAGGTGATTTAATATCTTTTGGTTCAGCGACTGGTGTAGAGTCAGTTACGATCGACATAATTTGTTTACGAATGAATTTTTCATCACCGAAAATAGGAATTGTGTTATTATAGGATTTACTCATTTTTTTCCCATCGATTCCAGGAACGAGTTTCGTTTCCTGCTCAATATCTGGTTCAGGTACCACCAAAGTCTCACCATAGGTGTTGTTAAATTTTATGGCAATATCCCTGGTCATTTCCAAATGTTGTTTTTGATCCTTGCCAACTGGCACAATATCTCCTCCAAAACACAAAATATCTGAAGCCATAAGTATTGGATAACTGAATAAACCCATATTAGGTGTGATTCCTTTGGAAATTTTGTCCTTATACGAGGTTGAACGTTCAATAAGGCCAACATTGGTTACATTGGAAATGATCCAAGTAAATTCGGTCACTTGTGATACATCTCCCTGAATCCAAAATGTAGATTTTTCAGGATCCAGGCCTAGTGCAATAAAATCAAGAGCAGCATTAATTGTATTGTACTCAAGAATACATGGATCCTGAATTGTGGTCATGGCGTGATAATTCACAATAAATGAAAAAAGATCATTTTCTTTTTGATAACTGATCATGCGGCTCATCATGCCAAAGTAATTCCCCAGGTGTAAAGATCCTGATGGTTGAATACCACTGAGCACACGTTTCAACGTTTATGCACCTAAAATGCTTCCAAAAATAGGTATGGTTTCCACGAAGATCGCGATTCCTGAATGAAGTGCTGAAAATAATGTATTCTGTTTGGTTTCTGAGGATACTTTAATATGGGCATATTGGCTTCTTCTGGAGTTCTGTTCCCCTTTTTCCTATTACATTTTTGACACGCAGTTACCAAATTATCCCACGACTCACTCCCGCCACGTTCTTTTGGTGTGATATGATCTATTGTCAGAGGGTTAGATTTATTCGCACAATACTGGCACTGGTGTTTGTCACGCAGGAGAATATTTTTCCTGCTCAAAACCACATTCATACTATTGTAGTTAATATAATCTTTCAATTTAACAATGCTCGGCAAGGGTAAAATCCTACTCGGGGAATGAATAAGATCGGTATAAGTTTCGATAACGTCCACTTTATCCAGAAAAAATAAACAGATGGCACGTTTTGATGTAGTAATTGTCATGGGGGCATAGCTTGAGTTCAGAACTAGAACTGCACGATTTAATAATGATCCATTTTTAGATGGATAATTCTTCATGTTCCTAAAATTGGTTCCATTGATACTGAGCAAGCATACTTATTTTTCAATTCGCTGTTAAAATTTGGTGCACTAGAGTCGAAGCTTTCTTCTTTAACCCAGCCTTGCGCATGTAGAAAACATCCATTCTCCTCAGCAAGCGCAACGTGAGTAATCTTACCATCATTCTTAAAAAAATGTAAGTCAGCTTGCTTGGCCTGTTCCATAGTTATTGTGGTTTCCTTAAAATGATCCGCCTGTTGGTATGCATCCCTTGGTAATTCAATATTAAAAGTCTTAAATATTGTTTGAATGTACCCAGAGCAATCAAAGCCGTGGGGAGATTTACCACCCCATAAATAAGGCACTCCCATGAATGATCGTGCGAGACGTATTATACTCTTACGGGTTGGTTGCTCTGTCATGCGACCTAATAGCGTATTTGTCCAACCTTTTTCACCGTCTGGTAACGTGACGTTAAAACCATCGTTCATTGGTTTTCCGCTCAATAAATTGCCAAAAATGATATCCCTAATTACCGTCTTTCCACTTATTTTAGTCACAATACCATCCATTTCAAAGACAGTGAGATTAGCATCGTAAGTTTTATCAGCTACAATACCTTGGTGTTTGTGTATCCAGCCGCTATAACCATCCCACTGATTAATATTGAACCAATTATCCTTCGAATCTATGATTTCACAGGACTCACCTAATAGACCTTGAGTTACTACCGCTGATTTAAAGTCTGGATCACTATAAATATTTACCACTGTAGCATTTACGTTAAAATACTTTTGTTTCATTTATTATTTCCTATCGGGAAAAACATTAGAGAATTTATTCTACCGTGTTTCTCTTTAACAAGGTCTTCCCAGTTAAACCACTAATAAGTAAAATTAACTATTGATAATGAAAAATACATCCATTAAGCTCGAATGATCATTGAAGTTGGTTCGTAAAGGGAAGTCCGTGAAACTCGGGCACAGTTCCCGCTACTGTAAATGTTTTAAGCATAAGTCAGGAACCTGAACCAGCGGAGTGTCAATAGATCTTCGGGATAAAGGTCATGATGCAAACAATACCATTCTTTGCTCATGACCCCTAATTAAAAAGGGGTTTTTCATGTTAAGGAACATATTGTATGTCCTTGTTACGGGAACCTGTTGTCAAGCAATCGCTTGGGCTATCGGTGTTTCCGGGTTTGTACTGAACGATAACTCTGAACCATTGCCTTACGCAACAGTTACCCACCCTAAAACCGGGTCCTGGATGATCGCTGATGAAGAGGGGCGGTTTTTTCTGCAAACACACGTGGTGCCCGGTGACAGCCTGATAATCTCGCGGTATGGGTATCGAAATCAGTTCCTAGTTTTAACCAGTGCAGCGCAAGTGCATATTACTCTTCAGCGGGACGTGATCCTCATGGATGCTGTTGAGGTGCAGGGGCAGGGGCTTCCCAGCACCACTCCCTGGGAAACTGTCATTGTTACAGAAACGGATCGTATGAGCACAATGGGTGTTTACCACCGCATCCCTGGTGCCCTGCTCAAAACCTATGGCGGGCGGGGCGGGGTCAGCAATGTGGGTTTAGACGGCGGCCAAGCGGAGCACACTAAAATTGTGTTGGACGGCATCGATCTAACCAGCCCCCAGAACGGCCAAACAGATTTATCGGAGATACCACCGGTATTTTTCCAACAAATGTATCAGTCGCGTTATGCCGGAACTGCTTTCGGTTCCGGTGCTATGGATGGGGTCATTCAGCTGCGCCCTTGGTTCAACCGATCTTTTCTGAATGCGGCTACCGGATCTTTCGATTTCAAAAGTATCGCCACCGGATATAATTTGGCCCACACTAAAACTGCACTGCAGTTCATTGGCGGCGGGTATTCAAGCGCTGAAGACTATCAATTTATTTACGACGATACTACCTACAACCGTGATAATAATAATATGGACCAAACGTTCTTTGGTAGCCGGATGCAATACCGGCCTTCCTTAAAAACTATCGTCAAAAGTTCAGTTTTTTTATCAAAAAGTGACCGCGGCGTTGCCGGGTCCATTTCTTTTCCTTCTCCTCACGCGAAACGGATCAACACTCTGAGCCTAGTTAGTGCTTCCCTGGTTAGACTCTTACCTTCTGGTCATGTCAGAATCCACATCAGCCGTCGGGCCAATGATGAACAGTACTCAGACCCGGATCTATCAAATAATAGCCGGCACGAAGTATCTGCCCAGGCCTTGAAGTTGAATTTCAATCAACGTTTGCTGAAACAGCTGGAAGCTTTCACTGCCCTGGAACTACGTAGTGAAATGATTAAAAGCAATGATGTAGAAAACCACAACCGCACATTGTCAGCAATCACAATTTCGCTGATATATACCGTTCTGCCCGGTGTTGTTATTCGTCCAAACCTGCGGGTGGACGGCGGAGCATCGTTCCGAGAAACAACCTCTGATCTCTATGTGCAGACCAAGGTTCCGGTTCTGGGATTAATCAGAGGCCGGGTGGGTAATGGTTTCCGTTTGCCGACATTTAATGATTTATTCTGGCCCACAGGGACTTACACTGATGGTAATCCAAATCTTAAATCTGAACAAAGCGCTTATTTTTCCTTTGGCATGGAACGAAATTTTTCGAATGGCAGCCAGGTTAGTTTGGAATGGCGCGAAAGACGTACTAATAATTTGATCACCTGGACTGCTGGTGACGATTTTGTGTGGCGACCCATGAACGTGGACGAAACATTGCGAAAAAGTTATAGTATTTCATTCAGGGCTCCGTTCATGACTAAAAACCTGTCTGTTTCTGGTTACCTGACGGGGAATGAGATGAATGATCTAGCCAGCGACAAAGCCTTACCTTATGTCCCGACGCATACAGGACAATTGCAGCTGCAGTATTCTTGGGCAACCAGTAGTACCCTGGATATACAATCCTATTACAGCGGTGAGCGGTACTACAGTGGGTATGACGATGATTATAACCCTATTGATATTACCCTTGCTGCGTTTACAAATGTGAGTTTGGGCATGCATGTGGCCATGCCGGGTTGGAACGCTCTACGCTTGCATTTTACCGTAACGAACATGCTTGGTGCAAATACTTCTTTCTTTCCCGAATATCCGGAGCCAGGATTACGAATCAATGGGGGCATTTCTATCCTTTTGTAGAAGCCTGTTAGCAGGAAAAAGTACTTTGGTCATTAAATAACCGGGATATTACGAAGTCTGGAGTAGATCTAATTAATCCTGGAAATACCAGTTGATAACAATTTCCATTAATCTTCCCAGTTGACGCTGCTCATCATGCATCAGGTAATTTGTGCTGATCCAACTTTCTTCTTCTGGAACAATACCCAAAATAGGGTGTAAAGCCCGAAACACATTATTCATACGCCAAGTAACTATTAAAGAAGCAACCTTTGCTGCTACTTCCGCCTGCAAGATCCAGCGATCCCCAGGTTTATAAACTGAATCATTAACTTTTAGAGGAATACCAACAAATGGATCAAAACTGATTGCTGGGTCGCGGTTCAACCACCCTGTTAATCCAACAGTAAAAGACACATTCATATTTCGCTTAAATATTTTTTCTTTTCCAGAAATTCTAAAATCTAACCAATTCCCAATCCCATCCGTAATAATGGAAGGTTCGATTACATGGCGGAATGAACCTGAAAATACCCAATCACGAAAGCCACTCCATATGATGCCAATTTCTCCACCGCGAATATTCGGTTCAGCTTTACTTATTGAACGATCCAATTCCGAATTGATTTGATACTGGTTTATTTCTTGCACACGTGTTAAAAATATTTTACCATGAAATGTTAGTTGGAATATTGATTTCCAAGTGTTAAACGATAATGATTGCCAATTTTCAAATGCCAAGCTATCCTTATTACCTGACCAAAATAGCATATGCACTGGTCTTGGTTTGTTATCCACTTCAATAACCATGCCGCCTTGAGTGTCTTGCTTTTGATATTTGGTTTGGTAATATGGATCCATTCCATTTGAAATTGCTACTGCACCCCCTGCAATAGTAAAGTCCTGCCAAGCTATTCCGGCAAATACTATACCCCAGTTGCGAGAATGAAAAATTGATGAATTTGATAAACCCTGAATATTTCCTTCAAAACCAGTATTTATCCTTGTATCCTCAGAAATGTTACGGATTAATTTCCCCTGGATCCTTGTCCTCGTAAGATAATTGATCCTGGGCATACCCCACGATGAATGCTGAATTTTATATTTCTGGTTAAACTGCGAGCCGTGTAATTGCCAATCCCAATTACCAGCTGATCCATGAACTTGAATACTTGCATTTAATATCCTGTCAGACATAGAACCGTTTGTACTCGTATCAGGGATACCGCTTGAAGTAATGAAATGTCCGATCGCTACATTAATTTTACCTGTTTGGTATTTTAGAAAATAAGATTGCTGTATTGGTTTTACAGTATCCAGTATGTACTGGCCATAGGGTCCACCATATGTTTTTTTAAAGCCGTTCCATGTTATTAACCGCTTACCATCAGAAAAATTTGCTGTTAGAGCTAGCATATCCAAAAAGTAATCACCTTGAGTATATTTTATACGGCTATTTACATAGCTCGAATCCAAAGCATTCTCTGCTTTGAAAAAGTACCCAGGTTGTGCTTTTACAATATCATAACTAATTACAGAACCAAATCGTTTTGGGTAGTGAGTAAATGTCCCATCAAAAAATAATACGCCAGACATCCAATCTTCATTCCACATTACACTTCCATTCTGGGTGATCACTCCGAAATGATCAGACCAGTCAAAAGGATAGTTTTTATAATCCTGAGATATCAAACCAGAAAAATTAATGATTAAAAGAAATAGAATTCTTTTCAAGACTGTGCCGCCAAATATTTCATGACTCGCGGGATGCCAATAGTAAAGACTATTGCATTTGAGATCTGGTGGAGTAATGAAAAAGATAATCCAGAAATATAAATTCCCAAGGTTTGGGTTAATTCAAATCCAGCACTTATTGGATAACTGAGCGTGGTAAAAGAATCATAAATAAAGGTCACAAATAGACCGGTAACCCCCAGACCAAACAAAGTTTTAAAAGAGAATTCAGGCCGGTAAAATATTGGGCGTAACCACCCGCCTATGGCACCAATAATTATCATGGAAAGCACTTGACTGAAAAATAGTGGTGGAAAGCTAAGGCCGGAGCCAAAGGGATTGAGGCTTGAAAATATAATTTCAGCTGTTCCGCCGACGAGCATACCCCAGGACGATCCCAAAGTAAGCCCAGAAATAAAGATTGTTACCGTGATTAATTCGATGTTTGGAATCAGCAATAAAGAAAATCCAACACCGATGGCCAGGGCTGCGAAAATCGCAGCTCGAACCAGATTATTTAGTTTCATTATCGCCTTTGTATAATGGTATGCGGAAATAATTGTGCCGATCTGTCCAATCACCATCCTCAGCACTTTCTTCTAAAGCCAATCCAAATAAATTCATTTTTGCATCCATATTATCAATCAGGTGCAACAATAAGGCTTCGCGTATTTTAGGTTTTTTTGGACTTTTCCATTCATATCTACCCTGATGGGAAAGTATCATGTGCTCCAGCTTTATTTGAACGTCCTCAGGAAATTTTGTGATTTTTTTTGCCGCAGATCGTACAATATCTCTGCCAATTACAATGTGTCCTATAAAATTACCTTCATCTGTATACTTTGCTTCGAGATCAGAAGAAATCTCAATTATTTTTCCAATGTCATGGAGAAATACACCTGAAATTAATAAGTCACGGTCCAATTGGTAGTTTACAGCCAACTGATTTGCTATTTCAGCCATGGAAAGCACATGTTCTATAAATCCTGAACGGTAATTATGGTGCATTTTCACTGATGCTGGATGTACCAGTAATATTTCCTTATTCTCGCGATAGATCATACTTACCAGTTTTCGCAGTGGGTTTGATTTGATCGAACGAATAATTTTTGTAATGGCTTTCCACATATCATTTGGGTTCTTTGAGGATGCTGGAACGATCAAAGATGGATCATAACCATAACGGCCATAATATTGAACAGATGCTCGGTTAATTTTTTTTACAATTAACTGCGGCCTTTCCTTGAAAGAATCCACATTTCCTGAAACGGCTACAGGGTCACCTGCATTAAATTTTTCATTCAACTTATCAACATTATCCCAGATCTTTCCATTAATTGATCCTGTTCTATCGCGTAGCTGTAAATCAAGAAATAAATCCCCTGAGCGTGTATGGCGTAAGTATTTTTCAACGCATAAATAAAATCCTTGAATTGAGTCACCATCCTTAAAGTTTGCGATGCAAGTAATGGTTTTCATGGCAGGTGAATTTTCCTACAACATGGTGGAAAGTCAAGAAGATCAAACGTATACTGAAATTTACATTATAACTGCGAAAAGGTCAGACAAGAGATTAGCATTAATACCCATTAATATTTAAATCTGATGAAGAATACATTTGTTACTGATGGTGTAGGACGTGTAAGTGCGAACCTTGTTCGTCAACAACTTGTAATGGGAGGGATGGTACAGTGCCATATTCACTGAAATACTTTGAACAATATATTCTAGTGGATAATCAAAATGGAACAAATCAAAGTATAATATTTTATTTATTTAATATCATCACCAGACTTGCAGGTTAATAATCATTTTGAAGTACTTAACTGAAACCTAGCCAAAGGCCTCCCTGATAGACGAGAAATGAAACCAGGTAAGCCAAAATATTCATATAGACAATCATAAATAGTGGCCATTTCCAGGTATTGGTCTCTCTGCGAATTATTGCAAACGTAGCCATACATTGTGCTGCATAAACGTAGAACACCATAAGGCTCACAGCCACGAGTGGCGTAAAAACCGGAAGGCCGGTTGAAGGATTCACATCATTTTTCATCGCATCAGATAGCTGCACCATATCATCACTGGTATTTTCTACATTATATATAGTCGCCATCGTACTGACTACAACTTCTCTTGCTGCAAAAGAAGTAATTAAGGCTATGCCTACCTTCCAATCAAAGCCAAGCGGTTGGATTAAAGGCTCAATGGTGTGACCAATTTTTCCCGCAAAGCTATTATGGATAGTCATCTGCTCACCCCTATTGTCTGTCTTGGGAAAAGAGGCTAAAAACCAGAGTATAATCGATATCGCCATAATGATCTTTCCGGCATTGAATAAAAATAGTTTTGCCCTGATAAAAACTTGTCTAAACACAGAGCGAAAAATAGGCAGGCGATATGGCGGCATTTCCATTACGAAGGATGATTTTCCCTCAGATTTGATCCATAAGCTAAATAATTTCGCAAGTATCAGAGCGGTAACGGTACCAATAAAATACATCACAACCATCATTAAACCCTGTAAACCAAAAATGTAACCAACAGTAATCGGTGGTATAAAAGCACCAATCATCAATGCATACACCGGTAACCTGGCACTACAGCTCATTAGTGGTAAAATAAGCATCGTAATCAATCTTTCTTTCCAGTTATCAATTGTTCGGGTGGACATAATGCCTGGGATGGCACAGGCATAACCACTCATCAATGGCAGTACCGATCGCCCATGCAACCCAATTTTTGACATACCGCGATCAAGCATAAAAGCTACACGTGCCATATAACCAGAATCTTCTAACAATGTCAGAAAGAACATCAGTATTACAATCTGTGGTAAAAATATTAGTATCGCTCCTAAACCAGCAATTATACCATCTATTAATAAATCGCGGAAGTAACTCTCAGGCACTAAGGTTACTGCCCCTTTTCCGAGCCAATTTACTCCAGCTTCTATCCAATACATTGGTATTGATGCGAAGTTGAAAATTGATTGAAAAATGAAATACAATAACCCGATAAATATACCTGGCCCTAGCCATCTATGGGTAAGGATTTGATCGATCTTTTCACTTGTATGTATTTTTCTTATTTTGTTCGTTTGATCCCTTCGATACTGTGCAAGATTTGTGTCCAACCATTTATATCGCAACATTGCTTCAAGGGAACTAGGTTTTAATTTTTCTTTTTCTATTTCTTGAATGGCAACTGTTCGAAGATCTTCTAATTTATTTAGTGTTTTAGAATCAATATTTTGTTCTTCCTGAATAGCTCTATTATATAATTCTAAGGTTGATTTTCTTGTAATAATGCGTAGTGCTTGTGCAGCCGCAAAACGAGGAGTGTACCCTAATTTTGTAAAAAGTAGACTTGTAATTGGCATTAGGATTGTTTCAAGCGGTTTAGTTACTTCCAGAGGAAATATATCGTTATTTACCGTTTGTGTTAAAATTCTGGCTCTAATCTGATCTTTTATTTTATTTAATCCGCTTTTTTTCAGTGCTGACATGGGTACAACCGCTACTGCGCCTAACCACTTCTTTAATGATGATGGATCTATTATTTCAGTTTTATCCAATAAATCCATCATATTCAAGGCAATCACAATTGGAATTCCTAAATCTAATAGCTGTGTGGTTAAATAAAGATTACGACTCAGGTTAGTCGCATCAACTACAGATACAATAACTGCAGGCGGATTATTACCATGGATCCATTGCAGAACTTGTTCAGCAACTATTCGCTCATCAAAGGATTCGGGCGTTAAGCTATATGTGCCTGGAAAATCAAGTAAATGGTAAACAGTACCATCATTGAATTGCCCCGTACCAAGCTTTTTTTCTACCGTTATTCCAGGGTAATTTGATACCTTCTGGTTCATACCGGTCAATAAATTGAATATTGCCGTTTTACCAGAATTTGGATTACCTACTAATGCAACCCAGGGTACGTTATCATTATTCAATGTTGAATTCTATTTTCAATTACAATATTTAAGGCATCCTGCTGTCGAATTGATACATAATAATTGCGGACTTTTAACTCAATAGTGCCACCCAGAGGTGCAATTTTTACCAATCGTAATTCTACCCCCGGCAAGATGCCCATTTCCAGAAATCGTGATTGTGTATCCAAACCACTAAGAAATGACTTAACGACAGCTGTGTCGCCTTGCTGTAAATCCCCCACCGTCATAAAATTATCTACAATCCCTGCATAGACCGAATAATTGGTGAATGTGCCGTACGATCTTGAATTGATATTTTTTTGCTATTTCATCCTGTAGATTTTCAATGTTTTCATCCATGAACTCATCGATCCTGCCGCACTGAATACAAACAATATGATCATGATGACTGCTATCAAGTTTGTTTTCGTACCTGTTGCGTCCATCACCCAGCTCCAATTTGCGGACCAGATTATTTTTTACCAGTACATCAATCGTACGGTAAACCGTTGCTCTTGAAACTTTTTGCCCGCTCGTTTTGATTTTAAAATATATGTCTTCTGCATCCAGATGATCATCAGTTTTACAAATTTCATCCCAGACTATCTGCCTTTGGGATGTGTAGCGTAGCCCTTCATTTTTAAGACCATCCTTTAAAAGTTTAACATTTTTTGCCATGATACTTCCTTTAATGAGAATGAGTCTCAAAAGTAATTATAAAACACCTCCACATTCAAGTTAAATATGAGTATTTATTATCCTGGTGAGGTTGGGATAGCTGGTTATTTATATGCGCTAGGCTAGTTTCTTAAGCTTTGCAAATTTTACAATGAGTTTTTTCTTTAAACCGTCTTTAAATACAACACCTACCCGTTGATTTTCTCCACTACCACTCAATGCCATTATTTCCCCTTCCCCAAAAATAGCATGTTCAACATGGTCACCGACTTTAAAATCAGCAAAGGTTGTAACCGTACGCTTCACCTTCATTTTCAAATTACCAGTTCTTGTTCTAACAATCTTTCTTGTCATCGCTGAAGAAAAGGATATGTTATCTAAGAATTGTTCCGGTACTTCCCTCACAAAACGTGAAACAAGACCAGCCCAGCTGTCCGAACCAGTGCGCCGTCTTTCTGTCGCATATAACAAGTAAACCATTTGCTGGGCTCGTGTAAGCGCTACATAAAATAAGCGCCGTTCTTCTTCCATTAAATTTCTTTCGTTAAGAGCACCTGATAATGGAAATAGTCCATCTTCAAGTCCAGTAACAAATACAACTGGGAATTCTAGACCCTTTGACGAGTGGACAGTCATCATGGTTACATGATTCTCATCTTCGTTCCATTCATCTATATCAGTTAGAAGTGATACCTCCTCAAGAAAATCATGCAGGAGTGAGCCAGGATTTCTTTCCATAAAATCATCAACAGAATTCAAAACTTCCATAACGTTTGCATAGCGTTCCTGATCTTGAATAGTATCCTGACGCTTGTAATATTTGAGGATTTCCGTTTCGTCTACCAACGCGCGAACAAGTTCACTGGCATTTATTTTTGTCAATAAATCGTTATACTTTTTAATGAGATCATGAAATTTGACCAAAGATTCATTTTGTTTACCACGAATGTTCATTGGTTCAGGATTGTTAAGTACATCAAACAGTTCTTTTTTATCTTTAGTAGCCTGCAGCACACACTTATCAACGGTCTTTAAACCTATACCCCGAGGAGGAAAATTGATTACCCGGCGTAATGAGATCGTATCCTTCAAATTAACTATTAACCGCAAATAGCCGAGTAAATCCTTTACTTCCTTACGCGCATAAAAACGAGTACCACCTACTATTTTGTACGGGATCCCATTACGTAGAAAACTATCTTCCAGAGCTCTTGACTGAACATTTGTACGGTAAAGGACAGCAAAATCATTAAATTTACGCTTGTTAATCTTTATTTCTTTTTCCAGTGCGCTAATGACAGCATCAGCTTCCTCCGTTTCATCATGGGTTTCAATAAGACCCAGGTTTTCACCTTCTCCATTGATCGCTGACAAATTCTTATCGGCGCGATCTTTGTTATTTTTTACAACTGCAGTAGCAGCAGTTAATATTTGCTGGGTTGAACGGTAGTTATTCTCCAAAGTAAATTCCTCACAGTTTGGGAATGCCTTACCAAAATCAAGAATGTTCCGAATATCGGCGCCGCGCCAACCATATATTGATTGATCATCATCACCCACAACACAGATCTGTTTATGCTTTTCAGCGAGTATTTTAACCAGTAAGAATTGAGCCCGGTTTGTATCCTGGAACTCATCAACCATTATATATTTCCATTTTTTCCGATATTTACCGAGGATTTTGGGGTTGTCCTCAAATATTTCTAAGGGGTAATTCAACAGATCATCAAAATCTAGTGCGTTATTTTCCTTTAAAGATTTTTGATACACTTTGTATATATCCGCTATGGTTCGGTCTTGAGCTGTGCGCGCTGTTTTCATGGCCCCATCATGGGCAATAAGTTTGTTCTTATAATAACTAATTCTGTTCCGCGCCGTTTTAGGCATAATACTATTTTTAGGCACACCCAAGTCGGCCATCACAACCTTTAATAAGGCAACTTGATCCGTCGCATCATAAATAGCAAAATCCGATGTAAAGCCCAGATGTTTTATATCATTCCGTAATATTCTTGCACAAATTGAATGAAAGGTTCCGATATTTAGAGGGACATGTTTCTCTTTTATTAATCTGGTTACCCTTTCCCGCATTACTACCGCAGCTTTATTAGTAAAAGTAACTGCTAACACATCTTCAGGGACGACAATTCCTTGATCCAGTAAATATGCGATTTTATATGCTAATACACGGGTTTTCCCGCTACCTGCTCCGGCAAATATCAATACGGGATTATTAACCGCTTCAACTGCGGCACGTTGGTTATTATTTAAGGATGTTAAATCCAAATTGTTCTACAGTCCTCCTGCCGTTGCGCTGTTTTTTTCTTGTCGTACACGTCGCCTTACTTTCTGAAATTTTCGTTTTGCTTTATTATGCTCTTTCTTAGTTTTGGAAAAAGTGTGGTATCCGTCTCCCCGGGCTACAAAATATATGTAATCGTTCACCGCAGGATACAATGCTGCAATTAAAGATTCTTTCCCAGGGTTATTTATTGGTCCTGGTGGTAAGCCCGATTTTAAATATGTATTATACTCAGATTCAATTTTCAAGTCTTTATTTAGTAATCGGCGTGGACCATCTTCAATAATATACTGGATAGTTGGATCAGCCTGTAATCTCATACCTTTTTCTAATCGGTTATGATATACAGCTGAAATTATTGCTCTTTCATCATCGTAAATAGCTTCTCCTTCAATAATGGATGCTAGTGTTATGATTTCCAACTGGGACATTCCTAATTCTTCAGCTCGTACTTTCATTGACAGTGTCATGTTCTCTTTAAATTCATTTACCATCTTAGTTAAGACAACAATAGCGTCCAGACCCTCCGCAAAATAATATGTGTCCGGAAATAAATACCCTTCAAACGAATTTCCCTCAAGATCGAAAAGTTTTACGAGTTCCTGGTCTTTGCATAACCGCAAAAAAATTTTCTTATTGATTCCTATTTTTTGCTCTAATGCCGCGGCAATATCATCCATCATCCAACCTTCTAGCACAGTTACATTTTTCAATGATGGTGCACCATACACCAGTTGTTGAATAATTCCGCGGTTGGATCGTGCATTACGCAACGTATATGTGCCAGCAGGAATATTTTTTTCATGCCCAAGGGTTTTTACGGCCATCGTAAAAGTTCGCTTATTATTTATTACGTTTTTCTCCTGCAGAATATTGCCTATTTCTGATAAACCAGTCCCCTTAGGAATATTTATTTCCACACTTTCGTAGGGATCAGACTGGGGCCAATAAATGACTAGTAAATAGAATGCTAATATACTTGTTGCGATAATACCAGCAATCCCCCCTACAGTCTTCATCCCCGGATTAAACTGTTTGAAATCCAGCATTTGTGGGGCGTGAATATATTGAAACAAATAAAATAAAGTCAATTTATAGTAAATAAGACAAAAATTAGTGTCCCGCGTTTTTGAAACTCTATAATTTTATTTTAAAAAACGTTTTTTTAGGTTATAACTGTCGGAGTATTCGCTTGGGGAAGTGCATTGTAACTAGCATGTTAGGCACATCAACTACTTCTGCAATCTTTAAATCTCCAACCAATGAACACAACATATATGCGTCCTCCGCAGTTATATCATAATTATCAACGAGATGATCAATCATATAATTGACTGCCTTCTTTGTAGCAATATCTATGGTTTCACCAAACCCAGTCACAGCATAAATTTCATCATTTTCATACTGCGGTTCTTTTATTGCCGGTTTATCCTTTAATACCCGCAACCGATAGGTAATTGTCATTGGTGTTTCAATTGCTGTGCCACAGACTTCACCCAAACCCTGGATCGCGTGCGTATCACCGATTGAAAAAAGTGCACCTTTTACAAACACAGGGAAATACACTGTCGTTCCCTCGGTAAGGTTGGGGTCATCCATATTCCCCCCATTTGCACGAGGTGGAATGGTTGACAGCATTTCTGCTGTTTCAGGCGCAACTCCCATTACACCGGGAAATGGGTTTAATTTCAACTGTACTTTATCATTAAACGTGGCTGTGCCAGCAATTGTATTGATCTTATGAATTGTAAGCCTAGCGTCTGGAAATCTATCTGAGAGTAAACCAAAACCGGGTACGATGGCTTGCCAGCCATAATCGTGAAGTTCGATATCTAAAAGATCAACAGCCAGAATGTCCCCAATCTCTGCTTCCTCTACATAAACCGGTCCGGTAAGCGGATGGATTGGTCCAAAATCAATATTTTTTAGGTCATCTATATTTGCTTCCCGATGCAATTGACCATCTGAAGCTTCGTGAGTATCAACTTTAATGATAGACCCTGTAGAAACTCTTAATACTGGTGGTATAGCACTACTGAATTTGTTGTGTTTCTGTTCCGCAGATAAAACGTAATCAGGATTAATTGAACTATCTTCAATACATGAGATAAAATTCACTACAATAATAATTATCATTAACTTTTTCATTATTTACACCATTACTCTTATGTAAAAAATAAAAAGGCTTCTTTTTCAGGAAGCCTTTTTATTTATTTTACAGGATTATAGTTTAACCAGGTGTTTCCGCTTCTGGAATAGGAAATGTCACAATAGAATCGCCGCGATCTGGACGATCAAGGGGTAGCTCATCTGTTTTTCCATAATGCCTCATATCTACCAATCTATGACCTTCAAGAAAAAGCGAATAGCGTTTTTCATGCAACACACGATCAACTGCATTGCTGGCATCTGTTCCAGAATAAGCAGCTGCTCCAGAAGCAGTTCGTATAGCATTCATGATTGTTTCAGCGGATGAATAATCGCCATTTCCAATATGAACTTCTGCTTGTAAGAGTTGGAGTTCAACTGCTCTAATTATAGGTACCGGATCATAAGAACCACTATATACAGTTGGCGCTAGGTAACTTTCTAATCCATCGTATTTAATCGTATCGGACCGTACCACGACATTACTAGTAAGTCTTGTGTCGCCTGATTCAGCATCTGTAAGATAAGAAGGATGGACCATGAGTTTGATTGTTGCAGCATCAGAAGCTTCATACATCTGGTTATCGCCATCATTAGCTCCACTACTGAAAACATGATAAACACCCATATCATCATCACTCGAGTTCATCCAGTCAGCACATGAGGTAAGGGCTGTCTGGGCTGCACTCCAATCATCTTGAAGCACAGCTATCCTAGCCCGAAGACCACGATTGAAATGTGCAAAAGTTGCTGGAGTATTGAAACTATCAAATCCACTTGACAAAGTGAAAGAGAAGGAACTTTCTGCTGATTGTAGGTTGCTTAAGCCTGCATCAAGCAAACTTTCAATTTCAGCTAGCACTTCAGCCTTTGTAGCAACGTCTACATTAATATCTCCATCATAGTTCAAACGGGCACCATTAGTATCAGTTAGGTTAAGTACACGCATCAAACAATAGGCCTGCAATGTTTGAGCAAAACCTTTTGCTCCATTATCGGCATCATTACTATTTAAAATAGTTAGGCAGTTCTTTACTACCTTGTAATTAGCAGCCCATGGAGTATAGCATAAAAAACCGCCTGGGTCTATAGGACCAGTTAGTAATTCACCAGTATATCTTGGGTCGGCGGGTTCAAGATAATAGGCTTCGCGACCAATAACCAATAAATCCCGCATATATACACCAAAACCTGATCGCAAACCTGCTTCTGATCCAGTAACCAGAGATTGAATGGTAGCTGTATCGTCAGTTGGGTTATTCGGATCTGGAAAATCGAGATCCTCGCATCCTGTCCAAAATAGTATAAATACTATAGGGAGAACACGTGTAATTTTCTTATTAATTAGATTTTTCATGAGTAATTCCTTTCTGGATTAGAATCCCATTGATAAGGTTAAATACGTACTTTTTGATAGTGGGAAAGGATTCGTATCAACAGAACCACCAACCGCTTCATTCCCAAATTGACTTACTTCTGGACTTAAACCTGAATATTCAGTTTGTAACCACCAGTTTCGGGCAGCTAAGCCAAGCTGAAGATAACTTAGACCAAACTTGTCCGACATACTTTCAGGCAATGTGTATGTCAAGCTAAGATCACGCAATGCCGTATAAGTTGTTGATTCAACATAAGGCTGTGTAACAGCACCTAAACCTCCAAGTCTATCTCCACCATTGTCTGCATAATCTACTGTAGTGCCACCAAGATCGTAAATAAGGTTCGCAAGATTAATTGCGTGTCCGCCTGCTTTATGATCTATCAGGAATGACAAGGCCACAGGGCCAAAGCTAAATGAATTTCTAAATGATACACGATAATCGGGATTTTCATCACCAAGCACCTCATGTTTACCATCATCGGTCATTTCACTACCAACAATTGCGGTAGGAGAGTAACCTTGTTCGATTCTGTAGGTACCAAGAAATGTAGCAAATCCTCCAAAATTGTAAGGGTCGACAGTTAGTTTGGTAACTTCAGATTCATTAGTATAGTATGTCATATGGAAATTCCAGAATTTATTCAGATTTAAACCAAGTGCGAGTTCCATTCCTTTCGTTTCCATTTCTCCACCATTTTCCCAAGCATAGGATGTACCAGATGATGACGGTAAATCAACAAGCAGAATTAGATCTTCAATAGCCTGCTGATACATTGTTGCTTCAACAGTAGCAAGTCCGCCCATCATGGAGAAATCAACACCAAATTCAGTTTCAGTAGTCCGCTCTGGCTTAATGCTAGCATTTCCTTTTGTTGACGAAGCGAGAAGCCCATTAATTCCTCCAATATTTGAAGAAGACATGGTTGTATACTTTGCTTTCGATAGTGGCATATTCCCTGTTTGTCCATTTGCGAAACGAACTTTCAAGTTATCAAAAAGGCCTGCCATTTCTCCAAATTGGTAGGAAGCAGCCATTTTAGGATACCACTCTTTTGTCTCAGTATCACCCATGGTGCTGGAAACATCGCCACGAATACTGAAAGCAACATAAATATTATCACCAATAGTAACCTCTTCCTGGAATAATTGTCCACGATCTTGCCGCATTTTCCGATCGTGGTACACTGCCTGCGAACTGGCCTTATCCACATTTGTTTGCGTAGGGATCATACCAATTGCATGGACAAATACTGAGTTCCAATCATAAGTTTCATACTGGAAACCTGCTGTAGTATTAAAGTTCATGCCAGACATTTTCATCTTATGGACTAAATTCAAAGATAGATTTGTATTCAAATTATCTGTCGTAGTCATAACAGACTGACCCGCTTCATCTTTGGATTTTTCAATCTGCAAAAACGGTGGTATGAAAACCTGGTTTTCTTGATTATAAAAATCAGCCCCAGCAATCGCTAAAAAACCGAGGTCTTGACTGGAAGACCTGAAAAGGTTATAGTCAAATTTCAATGAACCTAATGCACGATGAGTCAGTTCATTATTGACAAAATATTCTGCAGTTTCCAATGGATTAGAAGGGTTCAATGGATGGGTCGGGAAAGAGCCATCTGCATTTTGGCGAATATCAATAAAACTGGGAGTAAACCCAATGGAAAAACCATAGGTCATATTGGTATTGTCATTCCCTGTAACTCCGCGATCTGCTTCAGAGCGGATAAGATTTGTTGCAACAGACACCTTAGCTTTATCACTAATGCGATGATCAAAATTTACCCGACCAGATAATTTTTTATACCCAGTGTTCTTTATAATCCCACCTTCATCCATGTATTGACCGCCAAGATAGAACTGAGTCCTTTCATCTCCACCTGTAGCACTCAATGTATGTTCAGTTAATTGACCCTCTTCACCATATAGCATCTCTTCATAATCAAAATCATTTCCTGCCCAATTACCACTCGCATCATTTCCGAGCGCGGCAACATCAGCACCATATTGTTCGATTGCATCAGCCTCCGTAAATACACGGTGATCCATTTTTTGTAATAAAGATGATGAGCCAGCTTTAGTTGAAAAATTAAATTTAGTTTTACCACCACGACCACGCTTTGTTTTTATAATGACCACACCATTTGATGCTTTGGCCCCATAAATTGCTGCCGCACTAGCGCCTTTTAATACCTCGATACTTTCAATATCATTAGGGTTAATATCACCGATACGATTGGTAGGCTGCCCCTGGGGTCTTGAACTACCTGCACCTGTCGCTGCAGTAACAACATCAATCCCCGATTGATTAGCATCATTATTAAGAATGACACCATCAATCACGTATAATGGTTGGGTGCTGCCTGTGAGTGTTGATGAACCCCGCAGGTTAACATTAACACCGCCTCCGGGAGCACCACTATTCCTGCGAATATTTACACCGGCGAATTGGCCGCTCAAAGCCTGATCCAACGTTTGCGTTGGAGCATTGACCAGATCTTCACCACTGACAACAGCAACAGCATTGGCTGCATTGCGACGCTTCACAGTACTGACTAGACCAGTCACGACCACTTCGTCCTGTTTCAAAACATCGGGTTCAAGTTGAACGCTTAATAATCCAACCCCCTCGCTGACTGCTACTTCCTGTGATTTGTACCCAATATAGGCGACCATCAAGGTAGCACCAGTCTCAACATCAATTGAGAAAGCACCATTATCATCAGTAGTTGTACCAACAAAAGTACCTTTTACAAAGACCTGCGTGCCAACCAAGGCCTCACCTGTCTGTGCATCAGTTACTGTTCCCGATACACTCATGCCCTGTGCAAATAATACCTGCATAGACAACATAACAATACTAAGTAACAGTAGATTAGTTTGCTTCTTCATAGCAAGTTCGCCTCCTATATAATACTTTAATTATTAAATATTCCTGATAAAAGAAAAAACATCCAAAGATAATTCCATTTCTTATCTTTGGATGTTCCTCTCCGCCGGGATATTAAAACATTAATCAACGCATGTCAACAGTCTTATTAATATTTATTTAAATAATTAGAATATGTATGTGAATCACTCAATTCTACCCATTGCTATATTTCCCAATCCTTTTCCTATCAGGAAAAACACGTTGTCAGGTCATTTTGCATAGCGTAATTTTGCCGCCGTTATGGGCAAAGAGAAACAATCGGTAAATATTCAGTTAATTGAGGGTTGGGCGTTTGAGAAGACAAATTATACCTTATTCGTTATCGGCGTTCTTCTAATCATAACAGGATATTTTGTTATGGCCAATGGAACGGTAAATAGTTTTCAGAGCCTAACGCTAGCTCCAATATTTCTTTTTCTTGGTTACATAATATTTATCCCCGCTGCATTAATTTATCGCAGCAAGTAGCTTTATTTGGGATCGTAGTTCAGTTGGTTAGAACGCTGGCCTGTCAAGCCAGAGGTCGAGGGTTCGAGTCCCTTCGGTCCCGCTTTTAATTTCAAGTTCCATACTCGTCGGGAAATGGGACTATTTTGTAGCATATAGAAGCTTAGTTAATTGTTAATGAACAACTAAATTTACTGCTTTATAACAACTATTACTGCTACCATATTGCTACCCTAAACTGAATTCTTAACTAAAATACCACCCCATAGCGGGTTAAGCATGGGGTGGGTTAGCGGTATAGAAACAATTGGACACATTGTTAC
>Ga0257111_1000241_pt1 | contig 22368 bp, 19 predicted proteins | sample LP_taG_6_FD_191567 | JGI IMG/M metagenome (GOLD analysis project Ga0257111, IMG submission 191567) | Marine microbial communities from Northeast Subartic Pacific Ocean, Canada - LP_J_2015_P26_500m | ecosystem: Environmental > Aquatic > Marine > Oceanic | place: Canada: Northeast Subartic Pacific...
GAAATACCACAAAATTTCTACATACAATTCGTGCTAGCTATGCGCCTCATAAAGTGCTGTTGTTCAAAGATACATCAGTTAGTGATAATAGATTAGAACAATTGGCAAATTGGACCAGTACACAAAATAGTATTAATGGGAAACCAACAGCATACGTGTGCAAAAACTTTGCCTGTAATCAACCAACTTCCGATATCCAAACCGCCCTATCGTTCATAAATGAATAAACCCCTTTCTACTCGCATGGGCGAACTGTTCGCCCATGTCCAAGATCTGATTGACACCATGATTCATACAGCAATTAAACGTGTAGATGAAAATGATAAACTGGATAAAAGAACAGGAAAGATTGTTGGCTTTATTGCCCGTATCGGAGACGCATATTTCAATAAGTATAAAGATATCAAATCTGATGATTCGAAATAGTACACATCGCATTTAATCCAAAATGAGGAGGTAAATTCTAAAATGTTTAAAATGCAATTACACTGGCAGATCATCATTGGAATGGTCCTCGGCCTGATATTTGGTATTGCAAGTGCCATTGTTGGTTGGGGTGGATTCACAACAGCTTGGGTAGCGCCATTCGGTACGATATTTATTAGTCTATTAAAATTAATCGCTGTGCCACTGGTCTTAACATCATTGATCACTGGTGTGGCTTCATTATCCGACTTGAGAAAACTATCACGTATCGGCGGAAAAACAATCACTATTTACGTGATAACAACTGTAATTGCCGTAACGATCGGGTTGGTTATCGTTAATATTTTACAACCTGGGAACAACGTGCCGGATGAGATGCAAATTAAGTTACAGGAGACCTATAAGGCGGATGCATCATCTCGAGCAGGTTCGGCACAAGAAGTAAAAGAAAGGGGGCCATTACAGCCTATTGTTGATATGGTTCCAAGCAACTTTTTTCAATCAGCATCCAGTAATCGAAATATGCTGCAAGTCGTATTTATTGCGCTTCTTATTGGTATTGGACTAATTCAAATTCCAAAAAAGAAGGCCAAACCGGTTCTGGATGTTTTTAAAGGATTGAATGATGTGATTATCAAACTTGTCGATATTATTATGCTGATGGCACCAATTGGTGTCTTTGCACTTATTGCACAAACGATAAATAAAGTAGCGGGTGAGGACCCCGGTCAAGTTGCCGAACTATTGGGTGCTTTGGGCTATTACATGATAGCAGTAATAATTGGTCTCGGTATTCATATGGCCGTAACATATACTGCAATCCTTAGATCATATTCCAAAATGCCGTTAAAAACGTTTTACACTGGTATTGGTCCGGCCCAGCTTTTGGCATTTTCTACCAGTTCCAGTGGCGCAACGCTCCCAGTCACCATGGAACGCTGCGAGGATGAGCTAGGTGTAAGTGAGGAAGTATCATCCTTTGTACTGCCTCTTGGCGCAACGATAAACATGGATGGAACTGCATTGTATCAAGCTGTGGCAGCAGTGTTTATCTCGCAGGCTTTGGGCTTAGACCTCGATATTGGCGATCAATTAACCATAGTTCTAACAGCAGTCCTTGCTTCTATTGGAACTGCGGCTGTACCTGGTGCTGGTATTATCATGCTAGTGATCATTTTGGAAGCGATAGGTGTTCCTAGTACTGGGATTGCATTAATACTTGGTGTCGATCGTATTCTGGATATGTTGCGTACTGTAGTTAATGTGACTGGCGACGCTAGTATTGCTGTAACGATCGCCGCGTCCGAAGGCCAACTGGGTCCGCCCAAACCAAAGGCGGATTAAACTTTATCCCAAGAAACCTCTTGTGCGCCCCTTATCCAAAGTTGTTTTGGATAAAATTCAAGTATTGCTGGTGTTTGTAAACACGGTTCACCGTCCACGTTTATCGTCACTGGCGGATCATGGGATAATTCACATGGTTCACCTTCTTCATCCACAGTTAGAATTTCAAATTTTTTACATGGCTCAAGTGTAATACCCCATTTGCCTACGTGTTTGCCTACTCGCAGTGGTCCCATTAATAACAGCATTTGTAATTTATTTAAGCCCCATCCAGTACATAAATAACCATGATCATTGATTGGAGATGCACCAGGGGCAACTCGATATCCACCACCAAACATTTCTGACATTGAAAAGACAAAAAGTGTAAAATCAATCACTTCACCAGGATTATCATCAATTTTGACCCAGGCAAAACGCTTTTTCCAGCGTAAAATTTCAGTCACACCAAGATAGGTATATTTTATATTTCCCCGTATCCATTTGGCGCGGCTCAGCTTTGCTCTAGATATTGTTGAGGTAATGCCACCATCAGATTCTAAAAATATCCAGCGGACAATTCTCCCGGGTTTAGTTGCTTCACCATTCCACTTTGGGTCTACAGTCGGAGTTGGATAATTATTTTCACCAGGCATAGGTACAGCTTCTAACCGGAGTGCACCTACATGACGGTCTTTTCCATTTTTAAATATGTTAATAATTGCTTCTAAGTCTTCCAATGGATAGCCGTGATTTCGGGCAACATCATTACCTGTCCCACCGGGCAATATGCCTAGAGGAAGATTACTACCTCTTAATCCAGATGCTACTTCATGTACTGTACCATCACCACCATTAGCCACAACAAGATCGATATCCTCGCGATCTTTAAGCGAAAAAGCAATTTCTGAAGCGTGTCCCACTCTTTCCGTCAGATGAACTTCTGTTTGAAACCCGGCCTCTTCTAGTTTTGGTTTAGCAGATTCCCAGAGTTTCAGTGATTCGCCATCCCTTCCAGCTGGATTCACTATACACGCTATAATTTTTGAGCTGTTTGTTGCTGAGGATCGGGGAGAATGTGTTTCCAATTAAGTGAAAACTACTTGCAATGAATTAACTATAAGTTGCGCCTGTTTAACCGTATTTCTCTGGTCTATAATAAAACTGTTTTCCTCTAGTTCCTGGCTCAAGAAGCATCTGTAGATAAGGGACTCTTTCCTCGTCAAATAACTTAAGGCCTTTTAAAAATGGGTGATTATTTATAATACCCGTGTCTCCTTGATCCTGGTGTTCAAACAGTGCTGCCTTTAAATACAAATCAGCGATAAATAAATTATCATCTTGTAACGCAAAGGCTTGAAAATACCGTTCATGTCCAAGGAAATCTCCAATATTAGTACCGCAGTTATTCATAGTTAGTATTGACCCGTTTTTATCTCCGAATTCAATGGCATTATCTGCTCGGTTTATTTTTCCATATTCAAGCTTTTTATAGGATGGCAATTTATAATAATCGGCGCTGTGATCCAGATGTTCCTGGCAGGTACTGCCCAGGGAAAAGATATACATTGCAAATTTAGGAACTCCTCGGGATAAGTCAGGCGTAACAACGATAGAAGCAATTAATTCCTGGAAATTGGGGAGGTGGCCAAGTCCGCCTTCAGGAAAATTAAAGGCAGTAATATTCAACAATGAAACACCGGGCACTATTTCCATTGGACTAATCTGTTTTGGTAATAATGGCGTAATAAGATCTGTGTCAACCTCATAAAATGTGGTTATGGCAAAATCAAATTCCCAAATGATGAGATTATCCACTGCAACACGTTCTGTCATAATATCACCATCTTTTATAATGCGAACTCATATTCCTTGGCTGCATCAATTAATGCTTCGGCGCACCCTTCAAGTTGTTCTTTTGTATGCTCAGACGTAACGAATGCACGGATAATGGACTTATTCTTTTTCACTGCTGGAAACATCATAATAGAAAAATCATATCCTTTTCTCATTAAATAATCACCTAGTGGGATCGATTTACGTTCATCACCAAAAATAATAGGTACCACCCATGACTGTGAGGTCCCAATATCCACCTTGTTTTTGAGCAAAGATCTTAGGTAATCAGAATTTTCAACGATACGTTTACGCTTTTCATCGCCATCAGGCCCGGATGCTAATTCAAGCGCTTTTAATATGCCCCCCGTTACCGCTGGGTCCAGCGCACAGGAAAACATACGCGATCTGGCATAATAGTTTACGTAGTTAATCAATTCCTGTTTTGCATATAAACAACCACCAACACCACCAAAAGATTTACTGAATGTTCCAATAAGAAGGTCTACATCTCCTAATACGTCAAACTTTTCAACGGCCCCCTTTCCTGTTGCACCGGCAACCAAGAGAGAGTGTGCTTCATCCACTAAAATTGATGCGCCATATTTCTTAGTGACCGTTACGATATCCTTTAAGTTCCCGTAATCACCATCAGTACTGTATACGCCCTCCACGCAAACGAGTATCCGTCTATTTTCTTTAGCTATCCTTTTGAGTATTCTTTCAAGAAATTCGGCATCATTGTGTCTAAATAGTTTGAGCGTACCTTGAGACATTACTGCGCCATCAATCAATGATGCGTGTGATGAATGATCCAGTACAACATAATCCCCTTTGTGAATGTAACTTGATACGACTCCAATATTAGCACCATAGCCTGAGGAGAATAATGATGTACCGTACCCCTCTTGACCAAAAAAGTTTGTAAGGGCATGTTCTAACTGTTTGTGAATATCAAAAGTGCCATTAAGCAACGGACTACCGGTAGCACCAAGGCCGAATTTATCTAATGCATCCTTCGCAGCATTAATTACTTCGGGATGATTGGCGTAACCCAAATAATTATAACTTGAAAAATTGAAAAGTTTATGCTCATCACCATGAATTCTTCGAACACCTATTTCGGGTGTTTGCGGTGTTAGATGAGGTGTTTCAAATGTGTATTTGTCCGCACTTATGACATCATTACGCCATTGGTTGAATTGTTTTATTTCCGCGTGATTTTTTCCAGAACTCCGGGAGAACATATCCAAGGTAAATTCAGTATAGGACGGCTTTTTCTCTTTGCTTTTTTGTTCTGACATATATTAGATGATTTAGATAAAGTGTTACAGAATTTGCGCCAAAAGATTAGGTAATATAAGCTCAATTATCAATCAAATTAAACCCTTCACAACTAACCTTCACTATGGAAGCAATCCTCCTTTGTAATATTGTGATAGAAACAAAATAATTTTCAAGGTCTCTTTCCATTTCAAAAAAATAGATATTTCGCTGGATAATACTCTATGTTTAAATATACCAGAAATGAACAAATGACTGTTTGACAATGCACTATCCAATTTAATAGATTCTGTAAATGGGGAAAGTGTATCATGCATTCCGTGCATGATATATACTTCGTTGTTAATGTTTTTACACCAGTATTTTGGTGAAAAAAAATTAATTTGATCAGCACAATCTTGGAAAAACATATCCATAATTCTATTGAACTCATCAGACATGTTCAATTCGATAATATCCTTGATTAAAACTTTTTCCTCACCCATCAAATCCTCAATTAGGTCTTGCGCTTTATCATCCTGATCACGCACCATAAGTTGCAGTACTTCTTGAACACCATTGGTTGGGTACCCTACATCAACTTGATTTAAGTAATTGTGAAATAAAATTATTACACACCAAGGGTCAGGCGTCAGTTTGATGATATTACCATTGTGATCTATTCTACCATTGGACATGAATTTCATACAGGTTTTTACATCGTATGAAGTACCAAACACGATGACAGATTTGGGCGGTTGTTGTAATAAGAATGGATCTAAACAGGTCTTTAATACGATAACACCTCCAAAACTAATACCGGCCAGATTGATGGGCCTATTCTCATGCCCAGGTTGTGCTTTCAACCACTGGTAAAAATGGACGGTCCACTCCAAAATACTTTTGGATAATTTTAGATTAATGAGTGGTGGAATACGTGGTATATATACCTGAATACCATTCACAGCTATGGACTGTGCTAAAGCGATCATTTTAGGGTGTGCTTCACCTTTGGCTGATGCACCGGGATACAATATTAAAATAGCACCAGTTGGTTTTTTTGGATGGAAAATCTTTAATGGTGTATCTTCATTACTTAACCCTGGATAATGACCATCCTGCTCGCGAACAGACGAAGGTGCGGACTGCTCATAATTTTGCAATCCATTAAGTGTTTTTAGGGCAGATGTAATACTTCTTATTTGATTCACTGAGGGTAAGTTAATAGGAATTATTCGCCTAAATCTGCTCTCTTTCTGCAAAAATCGATAATCCCAGTAACTCTGGCGAACCAATTGCCAAAATTTGGGAATAATGCATCAATTGCTAACAAAGGCCGTAATGGACCTGAATTCACAATAACATCCGGTTTATTTTTTTTGATCGCCTTAATTACTGCACCAGCAACTTTATTTGAAGAAATTGTACCCAGAATTAATGGTGCTTTTACTTTGCTATCGGAATACATGCCCACATCTTTTACTAAGCCGGGAAAAATCGCTGATACCCCAACTGGAGTGCCATGAACTTCTTGCCGTAATGCATCTGTAAATAAGGCCAGTCCACCCTTGGTCGCGGAATATGTTGCGTTGAAACTTTCTCCCTTTTTTGCAGCCAAAGAACATATATTGACAATATGACCGCTACTATCTAACATTTGAGGTAAGAATTGACGGGTCAGTTCCATACCTGCTATCAGATTCACCCTAATAATTTTTTCAATGTATTTTAGATCATAATCCTGGAAATAATTGTATTCCTCTATTCCAGCATTATTGATCAATATATCAACTTCTCCAATAGTATTAGTGATCTGATCTTTCAATTCATAAAGTTTTGATGTTTGCGATATATCAAATGGAATACCATGAAACTCACCACCATGGTTTTCAATAATACTTTTGGTATTGCTAAGACCTCTTTGAGAACGTGCAACACCAATAACAGTAACTCCCTCTTGGGCTAATAAATTTGCTAAAACTGCACCTATACCAGATGAGGCGCCAGTGAGTAGTGCAACCTTATTATTTAAATCTTTCATTTATATCTCCGATTCATTATTTCATCCAAGTTGAAAATACTAATAAAGACAATAATTTTTCACAACCCATTGAGATTCATTGCCTTCCGTTATAACCAGCAATAAATTCTGAGTAGCTTTTTGACATTCCTGCTTTCGAGTCGTTTATTTCAGGATCTTCAATAATTATCCTTGGAGGCTGTACTCCATGTATAAAAAACAGGCCTTTTCATTTAACGTGAATCAAGGAAGTTTGCTATATGTGGGAGGCCACCACCGTGTCTAGAGCGGTCCTGAAAAAACATTGATTGCAGGATAGTAAAAAGACCCCAGTTTTTCTGGGGTCTTTTTATTGATACTCTTTAATGATTTGATTAACTCTATTACGCCTGCCCTTTATTTTTAACCTTATTGAATCATTCTGATAATGCCGCTCAAGGACCTCTACATTTTCTTGCGCTTTTGCCAGTTCCTTGCCCTGCTCATATGAAAATGTAATTTCTACAGTTTCGTAATCAGCATTCATTGTTTTTATCAGTTTTGCAATTAAACGATCTAATCGCAGTTGATCTTTGGCCGAAATCATAATCGCATCTGGATATTTTCGTTTAAGAAAATTCATCGTTCCATTTTCTAATATTAAATCAATTTTATTCAATACAGTCAGAACCTTGTGTCGTTCGGCACCTAATTCCTTTAATACCTCTTCTATAGTATTCATATGCTCGCTTACTTGATCAGATGCTGCATCTAAAACAACCAAAATTAAATTCGATTCAAGCACTTCTAAAAGTGTGCTTCGGAAACTGGCTACGAGATCATGTGGTAATTTTCGAATGAAACCAACTGTATCACTCAACAATATGGAATGATACTTATCAAGTTGAACTTTCCTTATCGTAGTATCTAATGTAGCAAATAACTGATCCTGAATAAATACATCTTCTCCGGAAAGTGCTCGCATCAGCGTTGATTTACCAGCATTGGTGTACCCCACCAATGCAACCCGGTATTCATCCTTTCTTCGTTTACTTTGGGTTTGGCGCTCTTTTTCAATGTAGGTGAGTTCTTTCTTTAGTTTGGAAATCCGCTGACGGATTAAACGTCTATCTACTTCAATTTGAGCTTCTCCCATCCCCGCAAGTGTACCTATACCTCCCATTTGCCGTTCTAAGTGAGACCATTGCCTGGTAAGCCGTGGCAATATATATTCCAGCTGTGCCAATTCTACCTGAGTTTTCGCCTCTCTTGTCTGCGCGTGTTTTCGGAAAATATCCAGAATCAGACCATTGCGATCAATTATTTTGATATTTTTTGCTAACTGTAAGAAGTTTTTAACTTGACCTGGGTTTAATTCATCATCAAAAATAATTAATTCCACATTCAGAGTTTTTGCCTGTTCAATAATTTGCAGTGCTTTACCCTTTCCGATAAAATACTGAGGATTAATTTTGCGCAAGTTTTGGGTGATTTGTCCGACAACTGTTGCTCCAGCAGTTTCTGCTAACTGTTTTAGTTCACTAAGATGTTCTTTAACTACTTCAGCATTTTGTTTACCATGTAAAACACCAACAAGAAATGCCTTTTCACTTTTTCTTATCTCAGTTCGATCCAATTATCACTGTTCCTTTGTTTTTAATCTTTCTGTGTTTGGCCTACCAAGAATTGATTCAATTACCAAACAACTCAGTGCAATAAATAATAAAAGCCTCCAAATCGAGCGACCGTATCTAATTTCCTTCAGTTCTGAACCTAAATGTTGGGTGTGTTCAATTATTCTAGCTTGTTCTATTCCTAAACTTTCGGCTAATGTTTCGCCTTCAATTCTTATAGAAGGAAGTTCATATGGAGACAACTCTGTTGAGAATGAAGAAAAAAGGTGCCCATCTGCGAACACATGATATGATCCTAATTCACTAGTTTGTGTGATCAGTAATTTTTCATTTGTATAGTCAGGAATTAGTTTAATATCATTTTCATTCGGTGTCTTCAATACCCATTCTGCATTGATATTCTGGCCCTTGATATCAATTATCTTATCTTGCCCAACCAAAACAGGTTGAATATTGAATTCCTTGGTCCCTAGCAATATTAGCATGCGATGTAAAAGTGGTACGAGCAAGCCTTTCACGGGAAGATCATTCCAATGCAAGTTCAATGGAGATGTGAAAACAAACCCCGAGTTCCCAAATGCCTTAGATTCAACTAACAATGGGTGACCATTATTTAGTTTTATTAACGGGGTGTGATTCATTTGTAAGCGTACCTCGTTATAACCGAATACTTGTGGTAATTCCTCATTCATATTATTAATATTTAAATCGGTGAATAAAGAATGATTGTCATCAACAATCGACGTAGAAAAAAATGATTCACCCTCCAGACGACGTGTTTGAATTAACTCGGGTAATTTTAATAAAGATGGCCACGCTACTGGATCTGTTTGATTCAGATCATTGCCTACAAACCAAATAAGTCCACCGCCACGCATAAGGAATCGCTGCAAATCCTCAATTGCAGAATTCCTTAGGTTGGCTGGGTTATGCAATAACAGGATGTCAATATCACTTAAGAATAACCGTTCCACATCATTGGATAAATATCTGTCTATTACCAGTAATTCTGTTTCGCCTGTTATCGCGCTTAAAGCTAAATCAAGTAAAAATAATTCTTCCATGGATTGGCCAATAACTTTTACTGCAATTTGGTTTGGTATAACTAAAACAAAATTTCGAAAATTATCCATCGAGAAATCATCATCAGGGATAACTATTTTTCCATTAATAATACCCGTTTTACCAGGGTATACTTGAAACAAGAAATCCTTAAATTTACTAGGTTGAAATTGACTGACAACTTGGCCAACACGCTCATCATTTAAATACAATTCTACAGGAATATTTCTTTTATCAGTCACACCACTATTACCAACTCTCGTATTCAGTTTTACCAAATGATCGGGCAATTTTATCTGACTGAGCACACTTACTTCACTTATAGAAATATTATTTTCAATCTTTGGCTGTAAAATACAGTAAAATTTCCAATCTGAATTAGGATTAAGACTATCAATTTTAAAACTTGGTGCTGATTGGAAATCGCTGATGATAAAACACTCCTGGTTAGGCTCTGAGGCTTTAATCGTTTGCAGCACAGAATCAATCACAGTCCAGAGATTATCGGTCATATTTGTTTGTACAATACCTTTCGCTCTGGTTATAATTGATCTACTCTCTTCGTGTGATCCACTAAATAATTTTCTTGGTGGATTAGTTTGATATAATTCTACAGTAGTTCTTCCCTCCAGACCGTTTAAAATTACAGGCAAAGAAGACTTTGCGCGATCAAGTAGAGTACCATCATCGGTATGAACGGCCATACTTGCGGAATTATCTACAAATATTACTGCTCTGGATTCAACATTTCCTACCAGTTTACTGGTTAAAGTCCCAGTCATCAATGGTCTAGAAAACATTAATATTAAACATAAAATCGCAATCGTGCGCAAGATCACCAATAACCACTGCTTAATCCTCAAATGCCGTATCGTCTCATGCTTTAATGACTTGATAAATCGTAGGGTACTGAATTCAGTATCCCGAGTATGGCGTAGACTTATCAAATGAATAATTATTGGTATTGTAATTGCTAACAACCCCCATAGAATTGATGGTGATAAAAACGTCATATTACGACAGTACTTGTAATTACCATGATAGTTCCAGCAAATAGTGGTACTGAAAGATTATCATCGATTGGCATGGGCAATAATTCAATAAACATTGCTGCAAACGCTCCAGAAAAAACTACTACTAATGGTAAGGTTAGATTTACCAGATAACCAGATAATAGACAAACAATCAGTCCTGCTAGTGATCCTTCAATAGATTTATTATAGAACTTTGTTTTACCAAATTTTCTTCCCACAAGACCAGCTATGGTATCACCTAAACTCATGTATACTAAACTTATTATGGCGATTTCTTTTGGGAAAATTGCTATAGTTAATGTCGAACTAATAAATATCCAGGTTGCGCCTGTATATTTTCCGTCCATTTCATGTATACGAAGCATTGATTTGAGAAAATTATTAAATATTTTTTTTATTACAGCTGAACGAACTCTTAAATACTCGAGTACAATTGCAAATAATGTTAAGGGTACCAAAATTCGGAGAGCTTGGAAACGTGATTCAAGGAAAAATAAATAAGTAAATGGAATCACTAAATTAAAAATATGGATTATCTTACGGAAATATTCGCTTCGTTGAATCAATTAGGGCTCGTTATTTAAACTATTAAATATGTCTTGTATGTCAAGCACACTAACAACCAAGTTGATTGTCGTAGATTTATCAAGAACTGTTCCATCCTTAATAGATTGATCCAATACGGTATAGGGCACCAAATCTTGATCTTGATGATAGGAAATCTTTCCGATTATTAACCGCGATTTATAAAGGAGTTCTTTTGCCTGATTAATTGATAGGCCGATCAGGTTCGGTACTTGGAAAAAATTAGGCGGCATACCTTTGCTTACTGTAATCTGAACACCCATACCTTTCTTTCTACGATCACCAGCCTTTGGATATTGCCATGCAATCGTACCATTCGGGTATTCTGGGTTATACTCCGTATATACCGTATCAATTAATAACCCAGTCTGGGTTAACTCAAGTTCTGCGCTACGACGGGACTGCCCAATAAGATTTGGAACTTCCACAGATCTTTCAGGTTGCGCAATTTTTAACCTTACAGTCCTTCCCATTTTCACCCTAGTGTAAGGTTTTGGATATTGATCGACTATAGTACCTACTTGAAATTTATTTGTATAAAGAGTATCAGATACTTCATATCTGTAATTCTCAGAATTGAGGATACGTACTACCTCATCCAACATTTTATATTGTACATCCATCATAATTCTATTCTGATTATGTCGTGTATATACGGGCATGACCAAAAATTCCGCAATCAGAGCAAAAACGACAATCATGCCGCCAATAGAAACTAAAGTCCTAATGAAATTCATTTTCCAATATGTCTTAGGCGTACAGCAAACATACCAATTACTTTATCGCGCGGTGGAAAAGTCTCCATAACGCCCGGTTTATTAAACCATTTTTTAGGTAAGCAATGATCTGAAGTATCTATTTTATATTGATTATTCAATTTAAGGAAAGCCTTGATTACATCCCAATTTTCTTCCTTTTCCAATGAGCATGTTGCATAGCATAGTATGCCACCCTCCTTTACGTAATTTGAAATGTTAATCAAAATTTCTAATTGCTGCTTTTGGAATTTTTGCAGTTGATTCAATTTTCTACGCCAACGGATTTCCGATTTTTGTCCAATTGTCCCAGTTCCAGAGCAAGGAGCATCAATTAAAACTCGGTCAGCCTTCGGAAATACATCCTTTGATGCGTCATTTATCTTCCACTTGATCCAATTTTGATTGTGACGTATACTGTCTTGTACACATAACTTCATGCGTCGCTCACTAATATCGGTGGCAATCAATGATCCTGTGCCCTGCATCATTTCAGCAATATAAAATGTTTTTGTACCTGGTGCAGAACAAACATCTAAAACAGTTTCTCCTGGTTTAGGATTTAATAATTCAACTACTGCCCCAGCGGCTCGATCCTGAACAGAAATAAATCCTTTCTGAAATAATTGATGTTTTAATAAAAGACCTGCTCCCTTTTCTACAATATAATAATGATTAGTTAGAGGAAATTGTTTAACATGAATTTTGTCATCCAATAGTTTCTGAACCAGCGCGTCGTGCTCAATTTTTAACCAATTTCTACGAACCATCATTTGACCCGGGCCATTGAAATATTCACAAAGCCTAACTGTATTATTCATTCCATAATAAGTACTCCATTTTTCTACCAACCAATCGGGATAAGATAATCCCACAGCAATATTCTCAGGAAATTTTCCATTGAAAACATATTTTCCGGAACCTGATATTTTTCGTAGAACAGCATTGGTAAATCCAGTTATATGTGGGCCAATATTTCTCCTGCTCAATTTTACATAGCTATCGACAACTGCATAATCAGGAGAAGCCTCATCTATTAAAAGCTCATACACTCCAAGTCGTAATAAATTCCGTACAGGAAATTTCAGTTTGACTGAAGGCTTATGTAAGTTAGCATTAATTATCGTATCCAGAAGTCTTTTCCATTTAACCACTTCATTGGTCAAAACCGTGGTACGTTCACATGCCAATCTGGGAGGTTTTTTTACACCAAAATAATCATTGCGAACATTTCTGAGCCAGCGCTTTGAATTTTCAAATTCTAATAGTACTTCAAATGATAATATGCGTGCGTCCATAATTAATTTCCGAATTTATCACCAATATTCAGGGTAAAGCCGTTCATGAAGGAACCTATATTCATTGTTTTTTTCCCTTCCAATTGTACACGGTGAATCAACAATAATCCTTTACCGGTCTGAACGGTCACAATACTCTTTTTAATGACTGTAATTTCACCAGGTAAATAGTTGGATCCATTGTTATCATTATCCACCCGAGTTTCTTGAATTTTTATCCGTTTACCTTTAATTATAGTGGCTGCACCGGGTGTCGGTGTAAGTCCACGTACAAGATTATGCAACTCTCTAGCAGGTTTGCTCCAATCTATTATTGTCATGTCTTTTGTAATTTTTGGAGCCAAGGTTACCTGGTTATCATTTTGTTTAATAGCACTAGTGCTACCACTTTTAATTAGATTAATTGTTTTTACTAATAATTCAGACCCAAGGCTACCCATTTTTTCGCTTAGCGCACCATAATTATCATCGGAGCGTATTGGTAACCTATACTGGCAAATTACCGCACCTGTATCCACTTTTGGTGTGATGAAGAATGTACTCAATCCAGTTTCCTTATCACCATTGATCAAGGCCCATTGAATTGGTGCTGCGCCACGGTATGCGGGCAATAGTGAGCCATGCAAATTGATGGATCCAAATTTCGGGATAGTGATCAATGATTTTGGTAAAATTCGAAAGGCTACCACTACAAATAAATCAGCATTTAACTCCTCTAACTCCCTTTTAAAATGACTACTCTTTAGATCTTGTTCCTGAATAACATGTAGACCCATACTTATAGCTTTAACTGCAATTGCCATTTCGCGAATCTTTTTCCCCCGGCCCATTTTCTGAGGTGGATTAGAGACAACAGCTACAATTTTGTTTTCTGATGCTGCTAATTTTTCTAGCGCAGGTACGGCGAAAGATGGGTTACCCATGAATACAAGGTTCATAATTTAATCTGTTCCATATTTATTGATTTTCTTATAGAAACAGTTAATGTTTCCTTCGCTGGCTATAGGTTAAAGGTTTTAGGTAAACAATATTGATTAAAGAACGAAACTTTCCTTCGTGGTACGGAATTTTCTCGATTTATTTGAGTTCATTTTAATCTCTTTTAACTTTTTCTTGTACTGTAAAGCCATTAAATGGGAAACGCGATCGATGATAAAAATACCCTTTAGGTGATCAACTTCATGTTGAATAGCACGGGCTAGTAATCCACCAAACTCTTCAACCTGATCCGATCCGTCTGGTAGTTGATATTTAAATCGTATACTTTCTGGACGCTTAATAGGCAATCTTATTTCTGGAATTGATAGACACCCCTCTTCTAATTCTGATTCTCCAAAACTGTCCAATATTTGCCCGTTAACAAAGATATGTGCTTCATCTACTTCATCAGTATGAGACACATCAATTATCATCAAATTCATATCTATTCCGACCTGGTTCGCAGCTAAACCTATCCCTTCTTCCTCATACATTGTATCAAACATATCCTCAATTATCTTTGGTAAAACAGAATAATCTGTGACTGGTTTGCATTCTTTTCGCAAAATCGGAGCACCGTATTGCACGACATTCAAAACAGCCATTAGTTCTGGGTCTCTATTTGTGTGTCCTGTTCAGTTACGCTGTCTGCTAATCCAGCAATCCCGGAACGGTTGATGTTGATGTTCAAATTCTTTTCTATTTTTAACACAAGAATCTTACCCTGATTTTTTATACCAGCAATTGTACCATGAATACCACCAATAGTAATTACTTTATCGCCTTTCTTTAAAGCACCTAACATGTTTTTCTTATCTTTCTGGCGTTTTGTTTGGGGCCGGATCATTAAGAAATAAATTATAACCATGATCAGAAAGAAAGGAAAGAAAGCAGCAATTCCTCCACTACCCTGAGGCGCGTCTGGATTGGCAGCAAAAGCGTAAAGAATTTCCACAAATATCTCCTAAATTATTGGAAAAAAATTACTTACGGTTATAAGTAATCACAAGTTTTGCTTTGAAGAGGATTAATTTGGCTGTGGTAAGGTAATCTCTATAGTTGTGCCGTTACCAATATTGGATTTAGCTACCCGAATTGAACCACCATGTATTTCTTTTATTATCCGCGATGTAAGTGACAGACCTAGTCCCCACCCTTGCACCTTACTGCTGAAACCAGGTCTAAAAATATTTCGCCAATCTTTCCTGGATATTCCTTTACCTGAATCCACTATCTGTATAACCACATTTTTGAAGTTCTTCCTCATTTTAACACAAATTTTTCCATTGTTGTCAACCGCATCTATCCCATTTTTAATTACGTTTTCAATGGCCCATGATATTAACACACCATTAGCATTTATATTTATTTCGGAATCAACCTCATTACTTAATTCTACAGTTTTCCCCATTGACGGCAGTCTTCGGTCCAAATAGGAAACAACTTTTTCTACTATTTCAGATAAATTTATTTCTTCCAGTTTCGTTTCGGATCCCATTTTGCTAAATCTGTCACTGACCTGTTGTAGTCTATTTAAATCGAGATCCATATCGCTCAGGATTTTTTCTCCATCTTCTGGTTTTGTTTTAAGCCACTCTATCCATCCCATTAATGCCGAAATTGGTGTACCCAATTGATGGGCTGTCTCACGCGCCATTCCTACCCATATATTTCGTTTTTCACTGTTCCGAATAATTGTAAAACCAGTAAATCCCAATAATATGAATAATGCTACTGCCCCAATTTCCAGATAGGGCAACCACATTAATCTTCGGATTTGTCTCGAATCACCATAATGCAAATGTCCAATAATTATTGATTCACGTGTGTTTGGATCAGTAAAATGCAACGCTATAGGTTCATTCTGGCGATCCATGGTTTTCTGTATATTAATTAGCTCTTTAATTACCGGTTCCTTAGCTATATTTTTTGAATAAATCGGTTTATTATCAACACTTGAATAAATAATTGGGAATTGTACTTTCTTAATAATTTCGTCAAAAACAAAATTCAAGTTAGCGTCACTTTCATCAGATACGGTTTTTGCAATGATCTCTGCATAAAGTTTTACTATCTCACGATTGTCTTCTCGTAACTCATTCACTATGTGTTGGGTATATCCCAACAACCCAGCTATAAGAACAAAACCGATAATAAATAGTCCTGCTTTTATATTCCCGGTATATTTAAAAGGATCCATTATATTTCCGGCGATTTAACCCAACCGAAGGCAATGATTCCTATGCATAAAAGAAATGCCACGGTAGATATGGCGATGCCTTTTCTGAAAGAGGACTTGTCATAAATAAATTTAACTTCGTGGTTCCCTGGGGGTACAATTAAACCTCTGATTACTCCATTTGTCTCGAAATATTTAACTTCTTTACCATCAATTTTTGCCTTCCAACGTAGAGGGTAAAATACTTCGCTGATTACTAAAAACCCTTCTGCTGTAGATTCGGTTTTTACTGTCAGTTCATGCAATGAATACTGTATATCAGTCACGCTTCCTACAGTAAAAGATCTGTTTGATTCAATATCAGTTTGGCTCACAAAAGCAGTTCGCCCAGGATCGAACGACTGGGAAGTAAAAGTTCCCCAAGGCAGGTTTTTTCCCACATGAACTTCTACATTTTTTACAAACCATGCCCTAGGTTGGTATTCATCCAATTCGTACAAAGTAACAGGCAAATTTCCTCGAGCTGTTTTCATCTTCCCCTGTCTAATTTGCATCAGTCCTGGAAAATTAATAGGTTGCGGACTTAGCAGATATTTGACGTTCAACATACGCATCAGCGGTAAGGTGCCGGCATTGTTTGTTCTCTGTAGAAAATCATTGTAGATCTTAAGTTTAGCAGGATGATAACCGCCAACTGATTCAATCCCAAAGGCAACAATACGTGATTCACTAAAGAGCACACCCGCGGGATAAACACGGAAATGTTTTTCATTATCATCTGTTAAAATCTTTGTGATTTGGTCATGTTGGAAATATCTATCAATGATCGAATTACTCATTAATTGAGAAGCCCGCCCAGACTGCTTATTGGGTTGAATAATTTTTCTATCTACTATAGCGATATCCGTTAATGCCAACAGTGTAACAGCAATAGTAAAACCATTTTTAGCAATCTTCTGATTGATGAATGCCCAGGTCAATCCAAAAAATGCAGCAAGGATTAACACCATTGTCCACGCATCTTTGAGCCACATATCCCATCGTAATGCGTTGATCGCTTGAATAGTGCGGGGATCTTGTGTCCGGGGTGGTGTGAATCCAGATGAAACCAATTGCTGAAGGAATGATTGCCCAAAGGTCAAAATCAATAAAAAGAATACTAGTAATCCTGTACAAGTCCAAAACCATCTTGGTATGACCTGTTTATGAAGTGTTAGTAAATAATTTAATCCTAGGGCAGCCATCACGGAGGAATTGAACTGTACTAGAATTAAAATCATCGCAGGAACACGAAACTTGTTAAAGTATGGGAAAAAACTATAAAATATATCATAAATGATATTCATATTTTTCCCAAAGGATATAAAGATAGCTAATATGGATGTGCCCAGAAGAAACCACATTAATGGGTCTCTACGATGTGCAAAACCAATCGCTGCCAACACCAGTATTACAATACCCATATAATTTGGGTAATCGGTAAATGGCATATTACCCCAATAAGTTTGACCCCCAAAACCAAAGGCAGATGGAATAATAAAGGTTAATAATTCTTTTGGTGAAAATGACCAACTGGTGGCATAGTTATAATCCGCACCACCGCTAGGCCCACCGCCGCGAATGGAGAAGGGCGTATATTCCAATGATGGAAGATATATGAGCATGGCCAGACCAATACCTAGAACCGCAGCGCCAACAAAACTACCGAAACCCATCAATGACCTGTTTCTTGCTTTAATATCTTTAATATGAATGATCAGGAAATACAATGCATATGCACCGGCTAGCATCCAGGTGTAATAAGCGATCTGGACATGGGCTCTTTGTAATTGAAACCCCATTAGAATAGCTAACAAACCAGTATTTATAAATGATGGTTTTTCCATAATCTTAATCGTCATCCACATGACCCAGGGGATATATGCCGCAGTCATTATTTGACTACCGTGTCCAAAAACAACCATAGTGGTCATAAAGGGCATCATCATGAATGCAGAACCACCAAGGAATGAGGAAATTGGTGAACACCTAATATAATTCAGAAGAAAATAGCCGCCCAGACCGGCAAATATAAGGTGTGCCAATTGAATTAACATTCCGGAGAAAAATAATATTATGAATAAATATTCGGGGAAATACAATTTAGAGATATTAGTGAAAGCTTCTGCGGTTGGCATCCCAAGGAAAACCCATGGTTGCCAAAGGGGGTATTCTCCAGTTTCTGCTTGAACTTTATTCAGAACTATTCCACCAGCGTGCGGGCCTAAACTATCAGGCGAGCCGAATGTCTTGTCACCGAAAATTACCGGATTAAATAAAACGCAGACAAAAATCAATAACATAAACCCTGTTATAATAGTTGGATTTTTCAATAGTGGCTTCATTTACCCTTCTTTTTAAGCGATCTCTTCAAAATACCCAAGCCAATTAAAAAATCTTTATCTTCTGGCTCAAATTTCATTATCCATAGACCAATTCCAAATATCAGTATTGAGAGAGTAGATACAAACAACAAAGTTGCCAAAGTATGGAAATCCATCACAAGGGGTCGAATCCACCATAAAAACCACCCGGTTACCACACCAGAAAGTACTGGTTTAATTATTTTACTGCTTATAAATGATAACTTAAGTATCCACCAGACTTGAATAACTCGAATTAAACTAATCGCAACTATAGATATGAGGGTTGCCCAAGCGGCGCCTAAAATCCCATATTTCGGTATCAGTACAATATTTAAAACAATATTCAGGATAAAAACTCCAAATGAATTCCAGAAAAGTAGGCGTGTGAATCCAGACATGCCTAAAGGTGGGCCAGCAGCGCCAAAGGCGGCCTGTACGAAAGTTGCCACTGTGAGTAAAACCAAAACAGAGCTACTAGCCATGAAATCAGGGCCGAACAATAACATCATTTTAGATGGGTAAATAATGAATACCAACGATACAGGAATTGCAAATGTAATCAACCAGCGACTTACTAATTTATAGAGACGAGACATTTCTGAATAGTCACCTTCATTGTGCAACTGGGACATTATAGGTGCGTAAATACTTATAAATGAAACGATCAAGGCCTGTAAAAGTCCGGCGGTTCTCATAGCGGGATGATAAAGCCCTACTGTAGCCACATCAGTGAAATAACCCAGCATGAGAATATCCATCCAGTGCATGAGTGTCTGTAGAATTACTACAAACATGAGTGGGAATGAAAACATCAAAAGTGGTTTATCGAATGGTGCGGATAAAACATTTATCAGGTTAATACCCGATAATTTCCGTAAATACTTATACATGAAAATACAGCTGATTATTCCGGCCAAAGCATGTGGCAGCATAAGAACTGATTCTTTTGATAAAAACCAATATGAAAGAACCATTCCTCCAAACAAAATTGTTGGTTTTACGAATTGGGTTGCAAATACTGTATATTTCATCAGTTTGAATCCCTGGGTGGCAAATGCCGAGATTAAGAGAAACACATTGAACGGCATGGTTAATGCAAATACAATAAGTACAGTTTTCAATAGGGGTGGTTCATTCAGAACTTCAGTTACCAACCATCCAGTACCAGCTATAATAAGTAGAGTAAGACCAATAGAAAAAACGAATGTCATTTTTAATGATGACAGGATAATGTTTTGAATTTTAGAGTAATCTTTTTTGGGGTCCAGCCTACTGACAAAACGCATAACACCTGTTTCCAACCCCATTTTCGCTAAAACTTCTGAAATCAGTATGATGGAATTCGCTAGGGAATATATACCCAAATATTCCACACCAACCCATCGGGCAAGTAGCGCTGTATACAGTAAACGATTTATGTTTCCATAAACTAAACCAGAAAATGTAATAGTTGATTCTTTAGCAATTTTTTGGGCAAGATTCATTTATTTAATTTTGTAATTAGTCCCTTATAAAACCCACTCCATGTCCAAATAAATGCAGACAACCCGTGCTTTTGTTTAACCCATTCTTTCAAAGCTACACCATTTAAGTAAACAAAAACAAAAAACAGGAATCGACGTCTTCCATACTTTCGGAAAAAATATACCGTATTATGAGCACGATAGAACATACCCTTAGCCGGGTTTTTTTGACGTAATCCACCCGTTGGTATTCGCAGGTGTTCAATAATAGGTTCTGGATAATAATAAACCTTACCTCCTATTTTTCTCACGGCATACCCAAAATCTCCATCTTCCATAACCGCTGTACCAATAAAATTAGGATCGAAACCTCCAGCTTCAATAAATAGATCTTTAGTTAAACTAAAATTTCCTCCAGGTACCCATTCACATTCACCAGATTTATCCGTATCAAAATTTTTCAGTGTTTTTCCATACCAAGTAATCCAACCACCTATAATTGAATCCTTCTCTCTAAAAATAGTTGTATTTTTTTCAAAAACACGCCCTCCAATACAACATTTATCTTTTTCAGAATCATTAAATAAATTCATATAAGATTGAATTAAATCCGAATCAGGAATGCTATCATCATCGATGAAAACCAGAATATCGCCTTTTGCATTTTCTACACCAACATTTCTGGCATTTGGAAGGCCTGTCTCAGTTATTTTTAAATACTTATACTTAAAAACATCATTTTTAAAATTTTTTAGATCATTATCATTTGACGCTGTTTGATCAACAAGAATTACTTCAAACCCGGAGATAGATTGCTTTAAAAGATATTGTAAAGTCTGTAAGGAAATTTCCTGCCTATTATAAGTGGGAATAATAAGTGAAACCTGATTGGGTAAAATCATGCCTTAAATTTACGGTTAATCGATTCAATGATATATTCTAAGTGGAACCGAATAGGAAAGTAAGACTCTAGAGTAACTTTTTTTGCAATTTCAATTAATTTCTTCGCAAAAGTATTTGCGGAATTCGCATCTCTAAACGCTATATGAGAAACCCAAACCTTTCTGAGCGACTTAGCCAATTTTCATAATTTCCTAAAACATCTTGCAAGGCATCTTTTAGTTGAGATTTGGTCGTTGATGTGGGGGGATCTAAAAACAAGGTCTTTATAATGGCTAAGCTGAATCTGAAAACAAAAACGGTCGAATAATATATCAAATCATATATGCCATTCTGGTATTAATTATATCCAAATGAGTTGTAATAACAACTCTAAGATTAATCAAATTTGTATCTTAAGCTTAACTTTTAAAGCTTTCCAAGTATTTACTACAACGTCTAAAATTGGTTCCGGTAAAATGGAAAAAATAAGATATAGTAAATTTATTATCTTGAACGGGTTAGATAAGATCGATTTTATAAAATAAACCCGCCCCTGTTTCATCATCCTTCTTGCAAAGCAGGTTCTACCGCAATAAAAATAGTAATTGCTATCCGTTATTTTCTTCGAATTCATATTATTATTAATTTGAATGTTGTTTAATAAATTGAGTGGTTCATTTTTACCTTGCTGTCTGGCATCAAAACATTTTCTTGCAATTTCAGCGTAGGCCATCTGTATTTTTTTTGTCTCAATAGTAATACTATTCCTGCTGACTGTTCTTTTATAAAGGACTTCATCGATATTTGCCACTATAAATTTTTCAGAAATTCTTAACCATAGATCGTAGTCTTGGGCTTTTATAAACTGTTCTCTATAACCCCCAAGTATTTTAACAACTTTAGTATTTAACATGACTGAGCCATGACAAAAAACATTTTGAAAAGGAAGGTGTTTTTTTAATTCAATATCAGTTGATGGAAATTCAATATTACCTAAATGGTTTCCGAATTCAGAGTATTCACTAATCCAAGTTCCAACCAATCCCACTTCTGGATTATTATCGAAAAATTTGATTTGATTCTTTAAACGGTTTAAATCGGAAATATCGCCGCCATCCTGTCTTGCGATATAACTACCACTAGCTTGTTTTAATCCATGGTTCAATGCCTTCGTTAAACCCAATTTTGGAATATCGATCAACTTTATGCGTATATCCTTATATTTAGATACAGTTTCGATCACACC
>Ga0257111_1000243_pt1 | contig 22359 bp, 21 predicted proteins | sample LP_taG_6_FD_191567 | JGI IMG/M metagenome (GOLD analysis project Ga0257111, IMG submission 191567) | Marine microbial communities from Northeast Subartic Pacific Ocean, Canada - LP_J_2015_P26_500m | ecosystem: Environmental > Aquatic > Marine > Oceanic | place: Canada: Northeast Subartic Pacific...
AGAATCTCCTGTAGAACCTAAAGCTGCTGAAGAATCTCCTGTAGAACCTAAAGCTGCTGAAGAATCTCCTGTAGAACCTAAAGCTGCTGAAGAATCTCCTGTAGAACCTAAAGCTGCCGAAGAGTCAAAAACTGAAGGTGTTGGTAAACCAAAGCAGAGTATGTATCAAAAACCTGAAACACGAAATACAATTCCAGTTGGCAAAAAACCAATAATGACTTATGTTAATTCCACACTAACCCAACTTTCATCTCTTCCAGTTGTGACTGTTACAGCACGTGGAAAAAGTATTACCACCGCAGTTGATGTATCCCAATTCATCTTAAAGCGTATGGATTTTGTTGGGTATAAGATAGACGATGTTAGAATTTCATCAAATCTGTTAGAATCAAACGATGGTAAAAAACGAAATGTCTCATCTATAGAAATTGATATAATGAGAATCGATTCTTAAATTTGAAAAAGAAAACCAACTCCGAAATAAATCAGTAACACACTAAAACAATCAATATTTTATAATTTTTATTTGACAACATATTTTTTGCTTGCTTCTCAATCAAACAACTGGTAAAATTACTAGCGATACATATTATCGCTTAAATCCTTTGTAGAGCTCTCTGCCTGTTTAATTTGCTGTTCAATAATCTTAGATTCCTTTTCTAATTTATCAAGATTACATGAAACACCTGGCACTAATTTAGATAATGCATTACAGAGATTTGAAGTTGACTGAAAATCTGGAAATTCTTTATCTGATGAAACTAAAAGAACAATTACATTCTGTCCACGCATCATTGCCTCGTTTAACAAAACACCAGATATTCCAGGCACAGTTGCATTTTCTACAACTTGTATACCAGCACCTACTAGTTTTCCTCTAGCATTACCTGTTGACGCAACACCAAAGATTTCTGTTCCTGTTGTACCCTTTACCGTTATGCTGCTTATAATCATAGAAGCTTTTTTCTCTTTTGCCCAATCTAGCATTAACCTAGCTGCTGATCTATGCAATGTGATATCAAGTGACAAGTATGATGAAAAAACTGCAACTTTTAGATCGTTATTAACAAAAATTCTTGCAGGGTAATTAGGCAGTCCATTTTTTATTATACTTATTGGAGGAAATTTCTCTGAATCTATTATTCCACCCAATTCAAAATTACTAGTGTTAATCATAGACTCTGTGGCAATTGCACTAGTTATACCAGAAGATGGAAATCCATTAACTATTACACCGTCTTCGATTTTGATATTTATTGCGTTGATCTCTTTGATGTGTATTTCATTTTCCATTAATTACAGTACCATGTCATCAATTAAAAAATCTTCTTTAATTCAATGAAGAAAGCTTTAAACCATTAACAGATTAAAAAATCTTAAATGGTTGAAAAAATCAAAGTTGCGTTAGTTGGATTAGGAAATTGTTTTTCGGGTTTAATACAAGGAATGGAGTATTATCGTAAAAACCCTTCTCAGCAAGTTATTGGTATAATACATGAGAAGTTACGTGATTATTCAATACATGACATTGATTTTGTCGCTGGATTTGATGTTGCCGAAAATAAAATTGGAAAAGCAATCAACGAGGCAATCTACGAGTCACCCAACATGGTAAGTTGGATTGATAAGAATGACATGCCAAAAACCGATGCCAAAGTGCATGAAAGCCCTACTCTAGATGGAATTGGGCTTTGGGTTGAAAATAAAGTAAAACCAATACAAAGTGGCAAATCTCAATCTGAACTAGAGAATGAAATTAAAAATATTATAAAAGAAACTGGAGTTGAAATAATAGTATCGTATTTACCAGTTGGTTCCGAGAAAGCTACTCAATTTTGGGCAAATATTTGCCTTGAAACAAATACTGCATTTGTTAACTGTATGCCAGCATTCATCGCATCTGATAAGGAATGGGCACAAAAATTCAAGGATAAAAACATTCCAATAATTGGCGATGACATAAAGGGTCAAGTCGGTGCCACTATAGTTCATAGAACTTTAGCACGATTATGTGACGAACGTGGAACTAAAATCGAAAAAACATACCAAATCAATGTAGGTGGAAATACAGATTTTTTGAATATGAAGGAGCAAGAAAGACTAGTAAGCAAAAGAATCTCAAAAACTGAGAGTGTTCAAAGTCAATTAACTGATAGACTGGATGATGAACAAATCTACGTTGGACCATCTGATTTTATTCCATTTTTGGGAAATACTAAACTCATGTTTATGAGAATTGAAGGTAGGCAGTGGGCAAATATTCCATATAATATGGAAGTAAGACTTGAAGTAGATGATAAAGCAAATTCTGCAGGAATAGTTATTGATGCTATAAGACTAGCAAAAATTGCATTGAATAGAGGATTGGGTGGACCAATAATACCAGCAAGTGCATATTTAATGAAACATCCAATTCAGCAGATGACTGACCCAGTTGCAAAAACTGAGCTTGAGAAATTCGTTAGCGGCGAGTAATTACATCATTTAATTCGTAACGCCACAAAGTTTGTTAGTCAAGTCAACTAAACTTGGTCGCATTGATTATGCAACGGATCTAAAAATAAATTATATTGGTACATATAAAAAAAGTTGAGATCTTTGGCTTCAAATCATTTGGATTTAAAAATACAATAGTAGACTTTGAACCAGGACTAATATCAATCTCTGGCCCAAACGGTTCTGGCAAAAGTAACATATTAGATGCAATAACATTTGCATTAGGTGAGAATAAGCCAACTGTTATGCGTGCACCAAATTTGCGTGCATTAATGCATGATATTGAGGGTGCAGCAAGACGTGGACCAAAGTTAGCACGAACTAGTGTGCATTTTGATAATTCTGATAGAATGATTGCAGTAGATTCTGACATTGTCACAGTCACCAGAGAAATGAGTGAAAAGGGTGAAAATGTATACTATCTGAATAAAACTAAGGTTTTACGTAACAAAATTCTTGACCTCATGAACCTTGCAAATGCAGGCTTAAACCAAATTAATAATGTTCAGCAGGGTACTGTCCAAAGAATATCTGAGATGAATGGTGAAGAAAAAAGGCAGGTGATTGAGGATTTAATTGGGTTATCTGATTTTGATGAAAAGAAAAAGGATGCTGAAAAACAACTTTTAATCGCTGACCAAAAACTTGCTATTGCGTTAGCAAGGATGGGCGAGGTTAAAAAAAGAATTGATGAATTAGAAGAAGATCGAAATAACAAATTACGGTATGATCTAATTGAACGTGAACTAAACCGTTATAGAGCAATTTCTGCAGCAAGTGATTTGAAGTCAATTATTGATCAAAAATCATCAAAACAAAAGACTCTCAATTCCATAAGTTCTGATAAAAAACACATTGATGGGGAAAGAGCGGTAGCACGAAAACAACGTATAGAGATACAAAAGCAAAAAGATGAATTTATGGACGAAGTTAATAAATATAATAAAGCAAAATCTGAAATTGAAAGTAATTTAAGTACTTTTCAAAGAACTTTTGATTCTGCAGAAAGTAATATAGCTACAAGTACCAAGCGTTTAGAGTTTATCAACACACGTTTACCTGAATTAACTAAATCATTAAGCACACTAAATGTAGATCGTGAATCACTAGAATCAAAAATAATTGTTCTAAAAGAAAACATTAGAACACTTCGTGAAAAAAGACGTTTGCTTGATGATGAATCACAAATAATTAATTCTCAAAGAACCGATGTACTAAAAAAACAGTCTGTCATATCAACACAAAAGCGTGATGTAGATCAAAAAATTGAAAAGTTAACAAGTAGAAGAGACCATACCAAATTATCAGTTGGAAAACTTGATAGTGAGATTATTGATACATCTGAAAAAATTTCATCTAACACAACAAAACAAACCAATTATTCATTAAATATTGATTTATTACAGAAACAAAAAATTAAACTAGAACATGCAATCCATAATCACAAACAAAGCATTCAAGAAATTAATATTCGACTAAAAAAATTTATTACGAAAAAGCAGGTTCTTGAAAAAGATGTTCACGATCTTACAGATCTTATCAATGCATCATCAAAAGGTGCTGACAAATATGAAACAAAAATAAAATTTGCAAAAGGAATAATGCATGAAGATTATTCTATATCTAAACTAAAGCATAATTCAGACAATCTAGGAATTGAAGGTTTGGCATATGAAATTCTTAGTTGGGATAAAAAATATGAGCGCGCAATTATGGCAGTATGTGCAGACTGGATAAAGGCAGTAGTTGTCAAAGACTTCCCCACTCTGGTTTCTCTTGCAGAATTCGTACAAGAAAAGAAACTACCAAAACTCAAGATCATACCATTACAGTCAATTCCTGATTTCAGCCTAGAATTGCCAAATGACTCTGAATCAATTGGTTTGCTATCTGATCATGTTTCATGTGAAGACAAATTCAAAAAACTAAAAACGCTTCTATTTGGAAATGTCATTCTAACTAAATCAAGAAACTCTGCAATCCGTTTGTCAAAATCCGGATTTAAGACAATCACATTAGAGGGGGAATTCTTTGAGGCAAGAAATGCATCACTTGTAATCGATACCAATTCAAAAATTTCAAAACTTACTAAAATAATCAATATGAGTGACTCTGTCGACGGATTACAATCAATGATTTCATCATTGCGTCAAACACTTCAAAAAAAGAAAAGTACAATCAAAAAGGTGGACGATCTTATCAAGTCATATGAAAAAAGACTCTCAATATCTGAGAGCGGTATGATTGTAACAAATAACAGTCATACCGATTTAAAACAAAAAATTAATTCCTCAGATAATACATTTACACAGTTTGTAACAAGAAATAATCAATTAGAGAGACAAAACGAACGATTGGCAAGAGAGCTTGTTACCCAAAACTCTCAGTTGGAATCAATTGAGTCACAAATAAAACTGGTTAAAGAAAATTATGCTGAGCCACAAATAGATAGCCTTGCAAATCAACTAACTCTATTAAACGATAAACTTGTCAAACACGAAGATATTGAGAGACCAATGAAAACAGATCTCAAAAATGATCAAGATGATCTGGCAACATTGATGGCTGATGACACAAGAATGAAAAGTGAAAAAAATACATCACAGTATGAGCATTCAACGTTAAACCAAGAAAAATACACACTTGAAGTTGGAATTCGTAAATCTGAAAAAGACAAAGAGCAAGCAAATAAAGAATTAATCCAATTACGTGAGAAGGAGCAAGATTTGATCGTCACTTCTGGAACATCTGTTGAAAGACAACAAGAATTTGATTCCAAACTTGAAAAATTACGAGATAAAATTGAAGATTTTACAAGAGATATTGGAAATCATGAAAGAAAATCTGATAGTCTTGATCGTGATATAACCGATTTTAATCAGCGTGAATCAAGAATCAAATCTTTATTACAAAAATTTGGATATGATGAAACAGTTGAAGTTTTTGATGTAGAATCGATAGTCAACTCATTGGAAAAAGAGCAAGAATGTATGAGAGGATCACTAAATTCGGGCTCACCATTACAATACGTCGAGGTGTCACAAGGTTACAAAACCTCATCAGACCACAAAAATACACTTCAACAGGAGCGAAACACAATTGTTGGATTCATAGAATCTGTTGAAAAAGACAAAAGGCAAACGTTTTTGGATGCTTTTGACACTGTTGACAAGCAAGTTCGTGACGCCTTCTCAAAAATGACAGGTGGTAATGCATGGCTAGAACTAGAAAACGAGGATGATATTTTTGCATCCGGACTAAATTACATATTGCAATTCCCAAATAAACCAAAACGAGAATCTACATCAATTAGTGGTGGAGAAAAGTCGTTGGCCGCAACAGTTTTTGTTTTAGCATTGCAAAAATTAAACCCATCACCATTTTACCTGTTTGATGAAGTTGATGCACATCTTGATGCACCAAACGCTGAGAAGTTATCAAAGATAATCAAGGAGCGCTCTGAAGGAAGCCAATTCATAATGGTATCACTAAAAGATTCAGTAGTTGAGAAGGCAAGACTGATCTATGGTGTATTTCCAAAGCATGGTGTATCAAATGTTATCAAGTATAAGGATAAACACATGCTCGACTTTCAGGAAGAATCTTCAATTCCAAACTAATTCTACCCTTCTATCTTCCAACTAATTTTTCGCTCTCTATACAAATTTTTAGGGTCTGGTTCAGATATTGCTTCAATCAGTGCTTTGGTATAGGGATGTTTTGGTTTTGTTAACACATCATTGATATTTCCCGTCTCAACAATTTTGCCTTTATATAAGATTATTATTCTATCTGCAAAGTATTTTGCAGTTGCCAGATCATGTGTAATATAGATAAATGATATTTTATTATTATTTTGAATCTCACTCATTAATTCTAAAATTTCTGCACGTATTGATACATCTAACATAGAAACTGGTTCATCAGCTATTATCATTTTAGGCTTTACAACTAAGGCTCTTGCAATAACAACTCTTTGCCGTTGACCACCTGACAACATGTGAGGGTATTTTTTTGCTATGTCGTTTGCAGGTTCTAGCCTAACCTGTTGCAATACATCCAACACAATTTTCTTTCTTACTTCTTTAGTTCCTATTTTGTGAATCTCTAATGGTTCACTGATTATGTCAAATATTTTCATTCTTGGATTAATTGAATCGTATGGATCTTGGTATACCATTTGACATTGCATTCTGAGTTTTTTCAAATTTGACGAATTACTGTTTACCTCAGCACCCTCAAAGAAAATTTTTCCTGAATCAGGTTCAATCGCCCTAAGAATTAATTTTGCAATTGTTGATTTACCAGAACCAGATTGTCCAGCAATTGCCAAAATTTCATTATCATTTAATGAAAAACTCACATTATCAGACGCTGTGACTTTTTCTGATTTTGATTTGAAAAAACTCTTTTTAGTAAAATTCTTGTTTAAACCCTCAACCCTTAGAATCTCATTCACTAATTAACCTCATAAAAACTCGTATATCAAATGTTCAGTATTATGGTAAAAAAATGGGCAAGAAATTTATTCTATTAAAAAACCGATTTTGAAATATGAGTACAAAATCTATCCAAAAGACACTAGAATACCAAAGAATTACTGTACAAGATAATTTAGAATATTTTAAATCTCATGACATAAAAAAGCAAAAAACATTTGCAAAAGATATTAAATCATCCCTTAATCGGGAATCTAAATCAATTAGTCCAAAATATTTCTATGATGATTGTGGTTCCAAACTATTTGACCAAATATGTAAATTACCAGAATACTATCCTTACGTCTGCGAATTATCAATTCTCAAAAATATTGGAAGAGATCTGATACCACATCTTACTAGTTATGTTAGACTGGTTGAATTAGGAAGTGGTTCGTCTACTAAAACACGACTCCTTGTTGATGCATTATTTCAATCACAAGAGCATGTTGAATATTTTCCTATTGACATATCTGATGTTTTAATTGATAGCGCAAAAGAGCTATGCACTGATTACAAGAATCTTAAAGTTACAGGTATAATTGATACATACGAAAACGGTTTAGATTTTCTAGAAGATTATGACGAAACGCCAAATTTAATCACATTTCTTGGGTCAAGTTTTGGAAATTTTAGTGAGAAAGAAGGAAGTGATTTTTTGAAAAGAATTCATAATTTGATGAAATCATCAGATTATTTTCTGGTTGGGCTTGATCTAAAAAAAGATAATAATATTTTGTTTAAAGCGTATAATGACACTAGAGGTATTACTGCAAAGTTCAACCTCAATATTTTAGAAAGAATTAACAAAGAATTAAGCGCAGACTTTAAAATTTCAGAATTTGTACACCAAGCGTATTTTAACGAATCAAAAGGAAGAGTCGAAATGTATCTTCGATCACAATCAAATCAAACAGTAACTATACCAAAGGCAGACTTTTCTTTGAAACTTTTTAAGAATGAGTTAATCCACACAGAAAATTCTCATAAATTCACTATGTCACAGGTATATACTATCTTTAAAAAATCAGGATTGAATATAGTTCAAGTATGGTTTGACACTAAGAAGTATTTTGTACTAATTCTTGCAAAAAAATTCTAATTGTCTTTCAATTCAAATTATTATAGAATGTTATTTGATGAGAATATGATTTCATAACTTATAGATATGAATACTAGATGTGAAAAACAAGCAAAATGACTCAAAGTAACTATGAGATTTTGGGAATATCTGATGGCTCATCAAGAGATCAGATTAGAATAGCATTCAGAGAATTAGCATTAAAACATCACTCTGACCGTGGTGGCCATGACGAATATTTCATCAAAATAAAACAGGCGTTTGAAGATCTTAAAACAGGAAAAAAATTTCCCGATTCGCCTGAAGAGCATGAGAGGAAATCTAAGTTTTTTTGGGGGACCAATGAGGAAGAAAAAAAACGAAAAAATACTTTACTCTCAAACGATGTTGCAAAAGAAATGAATGTTGCCCAAGAATGGCTTGATGCACTTGGACGTACAGGAGCAACAGGTCAGCGGTTATTTGGTTCTAAAGAACTCGGCGAAATAGAAATTGAGAAAAAATCATCAAAGGCAATTTCAATTAAAGGTAAGTTTTGGGCAGGAACACTAACTCATGATAATGATGTCTTTATGTGGGGCAGTATTACGAATCCATATTTCTCTGACATTGAAAAATCAAAAACCCATATTCGCCTTACAAATGGGACCTTTAAGATGATGGATCCAATTGAGAGTGGTTTTAACATAGAGAATGGAGTAAAAATCTCTGTTAATCACGGTGATATCATATGTGGACATGTTAATGGAATACGAGACAGAATACCAGATCCGGATAGACGAGTTGGTATGTCAATTGCACGTGAACATTTTTCAGAACTTTTAGCACCAAATGGAAAAATAGTTGCAGGTGATGTGCGTGAAACAGTTTCACTGGATGCTAACGAAATTGCTGTATTGAACTTGGTCGATAATATAAAAATCAAAGGGAAAAAAATACAGATTTTTGGATCTAAAGTAAGTTATGATGTTTTCATAGAATTGAAAAAGGATGGAATTTTACGATTCTTTGATAGGGGATCTGGGTTTGACATAAGCGATGATGCAATTTTAAAATTAGAGAGTGGAAAAGAGTTTTTTCTTGATGAATTAAAAAATAAAAAACTTATTGGATTTGGCGGCGAAGAGATGACATATGACTTTCTAAACAATCTTGATAACTATTCAAAAAGATCTAATTGGTCATCAAAACTATCCGCATTAAAATTCTTTAAAAAGTAAAAATCTTAATTACTTTTTAGCGCCGAGTGTTCTATTTTTTAATCTGAGTGAACTACTTTTGCATTTTCTGCACCTGGTTGCAGAAATATCTAATCGTGCTCCACATGAAATACAAATTTTCATGTGTAATCTTGCTTTTTGAGCAATTTGCTTTTTTAATGGATCTGAAACTGGCATGAAAATTCTCACTTTATGCTATATTAATTTCTATTGACTATTCATTTTTCCTGCTAAAAGAATTGCAATTTCACCAGGTCTTTTTGCAACAGGGATATTGGCTTTAGTGAACATAGAAATTTTAGATTCGGCTGATCCATATGTTCCCATAACTATTGCACCTGCATGACCCATACGCTTTTCTTTTGGTGCACGTCTACCTGCAATGTATCCAACAATTGGTTTTTTGAATTCACTGTCAATAATATGCTGAGCAAGAACTTCCTCTGAATCTCCGCCAATCTCTCCTACTATTACCATACCTTCTAGTTCTGGATCATCTTTCACCATATCAAATGCATCAATCATCCTCGTCCCATTGACAGGATCACCACCAATGCCAATTGTAATACTTTGTCCAAATCCTGCACTTGATAGATTATTGGAAATCTCATACAGTAACGTTCCACTCTTGGATAACACTGCAACTTTTCCTAATGAAAATGGACTAGCCGGCATTATTCCTACCTTAATGAGTTCTGGGATTATCACGCCTGGAGTATTTGGACCAATCATTATTGCATTCTTTTGTTTTGCCAACTCTATTACTTCCATAGTATCTCTTATTGGAACATGTTCAGGGATAGCCACAAGTAATTTAATCCCAGCCTCTAGTGCATCTTTTGCAGCATTAAGAAAGAATTTTGCTGGAACAAACATAATTGATATCTGTGCACCAGAATTATCTACAGCTTCTTTGACAGAGTTGTAAATTTGCACTTTGTCCTCAAATCTCTGTCCACCTTTACCAGGTGTAACACCAGCTACAATGTTAGTCCCATATTCGAGCATTAGTTTTGTATGGGCTGATCCATATTTTCCAGTAATTCCCTGTACAATCACTGACTGCTTTTGATAATTACCATTCTCATCTTTAGGTCCTTTGAGAATTTCATAAATGTTAACCAGATTTGTTCACCTCTAGTATAACCGCATTAATTGCTTCTTCAACTGAATTAAACATTTTTGTTTTTGTATTTGATAACATATCTTTTGCTTTATCAGATTCTGCACCCATCAATCTAGCAAATACTGGAAGATCAATTAAGTTATTATCATATGCTTGAATGAATGCAGTTGCAACAGTTGTTGTCTTAACTATACCACCGTAAAGATTTACTAAAATCCCTTTCACCTTATTCATTTTACTGATCAATGTTAGTGCTTCATAAACTGATTCCGTTGTTGCGCCACCACCAACATCTAAGAATGTCGCAGGCTTTCCACCATTATCTGATAACATATCAAACGTTGACATCACAAGTCCTGCACCATTACCAATAACTGCAATATTACCATCAAGTTCAACTAGAGAAAATCCACTTTTTTCAGCCTGCTCTTCCAACTCAGATTTTTCTTGGTACTTTGACAATTCTTCATGTCTAAAATTTGAATTATCATCCGTCATTACTTTACCATCAAGTGCCATTAATGTTCCATCTTTTAGAATTGCAAGTGGATTAATCTCTGCAAGCTCTGCTTCTTTTTCAATAGTAAGTTTTGATAATCGCTTTAACATATCAACGAATTCAGATTCTTGATTATTTTTTAGGCCAATCTCATTTGCAACTTCTTTTGCTATATTATCATCTACATGTCCCAATCCCACTTCTCTTATAGTTTGATTTTTTACAGATTCAATTTCAACACCACCGTCTGACGATGCAATTATTGTGTAACATCGTTTACTACGATTCAAAAACAATGAGAGGTATAGCTCTTTTTCAATATCTGCCATTTTTTCGAGTAAAATGGCTCTAGTTTTTTCACCTTTAATTGCCATGTTTAGAATTTGTGGGTATTTTATTTCAAATTCATCATCATTACTGCATTTTTGAATACCACCTGCTTTACCCCTGCCTCCAACAGGAACTTGTGCTTTAATCACAAATGGATATCCTAGAACTTTTGCATCATTTCTGCCTTTTTCAATATTGGTAGATGCTATACTGTCAGGAACTCTAATTCCAAATTCCTTGAAAAGTTCTTTTGCCTGATATTCTAAAAGTCGCATGAATCAATTTCTAATTGAGGACTTTATAATCTGTTTGATATTAGGCAAAGTTTTCTTCTAACAATTCAACTACTTGTGAGAAATGATCTTTACTTTTTCGAAGTAATCTTTCTGGAAACTCATCAATTGAAAAAACCATTTGTTGTTTGATACTTGGAATAACCATGCCACCAGATGTTACCACCTGCTCAACTACATGATCTTGTGTAAGCGTACAGATTAATTCTTCAAATGAACCTTCCTTCTCCTCTAACGTTTCCCTATACAGGACAATTGGTAAATTAGTCTGTGTTATGATATTAGTACCTTTTTTCAGTAGCTCACCCAGTCTATCTGTGGACCAAGTGTCAAGACTAATCTGTTTTACCATACACACTAATAGTGAATTTTCTATTTAACCTAATTTGGTATCCACTAATTTGATCATTTGTCAACGTTTTTTCAATCATTCAACAGATATGCGGATTTTCTGCCCATCAATGTCATCGTTTTTGTATTCATTACACGATTCATCAAAATTAACTTGTTTCACTCTCACCAAAAAGGCGATTTCATCCACTTTAGATTTTATTAGTTCGAATGATTCCTGTTCCAAATCTAAAATTGACGCTCTGTTTAAAATATCTGTAGGATTATAGCCGCGTTCCTTACGTAACGTTTGTAATCGTCTTGCCAAGTCTTTAACAAGTCCTTTTGCCATCATCTCTTGGTTTCGTTTGACTGACAATATCACAACTAGATTTCCTCGATTTGCAAACTGATAATCAGAATCAGCCTCAAAATCTATTACGAAGTCTTCATCACTCAAAATAATCTTGTTTGAGCCTACATTAAACGTGTGTGAATTTGCCTCCACTAGGCTATCTATAATCTCATTTGGATCAGTTTCTGCAAATATTTGAAGCAGTTTACCCATGTCCTGTTTAGCCTTTGGACCTACTGTTTTTCGCTCCAATTCAATTTTTGGCACGACAGGCAATCCCAGTTTTTTTAACTCTATAAATTGTTTTAACCCATCCTGATTTTCAGTCTCAAAAATTTCAAATTTTTCTATATTGATCTGTGTCTTAAGCAATTCAGACAATGATTCCAAAATTTCTTTTTGACCTTTGCCTACACAGATTAATGCATTTTCTAATGGCCATCTACGTTTTAACTTCCCCTTCATTCTTGCTGCAGAACTTATAGATACTATTTCTTTCATTAAATCAAATGACTTTTCAATTTTTTCGTTAGTCAAACTGTCATCTATTTTCGGCCATTGTTCTAAGAGTATATTTTCTTTATTTCCAAAAATGTTAAGATAAAGATACTCACTTGTAAATGGAGAAAATGGATGTATCAATATGTCAAGTACTTTTAATGTTTCAGCAAGAATAGCGTAAATAGTAAATCTCCTATCTTTTTTTGTTTCATCTTCTGCCCATAACTCTGATTTAGTAATTGGAATGTATATTTGACTTAGAGAATTAATCAAAAAATCTTCAACTGCTTTTGCAGATTCATGAAATTTACAACTGTCATTACATTGAGTTGTTTTTTGAATCATTCTTTGTAGTTTTGATAATAACCAGATGTCAGGCTGAGTTAACAAATTATTTTGTTTTGCCCATTGAATTGTTGAGGATTTTGAATCAAATTTATCGTATTCACTATTTTGTTTGAAGTATAAATGAAGGTGGTATAATGTACTAATGACTTGGAATGGTCTGGACATTAATTCTTTAGTACTAAAATTTAATGGCTCAATCGGACTTGCTTTCCACATAAAATAGAATCGAATAAGATCAGCTGGATATTTTTCTAAAAGTTCAGATGCTTCTAAGACATTACCTTTGCTTTTACTCATTTTATTTCCATTTTCATCTAGTACGTGGCCTTGGAAAAGAAATGATTTGTATGGTGATACTGGCTGATTATTGTAGATTACATTTTCAACCAGTAGGGTGTATGCCCACCCACGTGTCTGATCAATCCCTTCTGTGAAAAATGGTGCAGGTATTTTTTGCTCATATTCACCATCAGTAAGTGATGATAATGGCGCAGAACCACTGTTATGCCATGTATCCAATACAAATTCTTCTCTCTCCATCTTTGCATTACATTCTTTACAATTAATGACGATATTATCGATCCACGGTCTATGAAGTTCAAAATTTTCACCGTCTGGCAACTCCTTTGCAGCCTCAATGATTTCTTTTCGTGAAAATAATCGTTCCACATTTTCACATTCAGTACATTTCCAAATTGGAATTGGACATCCCCAAAATCTTTCACGTGAAATACACCATGGGTGTTTTTCTTTTATAATTTCAAGGAATCTATTCTTTGGTTGGTCAAAAAAGTATTCAACATCTTCTGCAGCTTTGATAACTTTGTCACCAAGTCTATCTAACATGTAAAAATATTCTCTTCTTGCTAACCAAACTAATGGACTACTACAGCGCCAACAGTGTGGATAACTATGTTTAATCTTTTTTCCTGCTTTTCCAACTCGTGCATTTCTTTCTATTATTGCATCTTCAATTTTTTTATCTGCGTCACGTACAAACATGCCTGAATATTCTCCTGCATCATCAGTAAAGTTCACTTCGTCATTAATTGGGCTAAAAACATCAACCTTTCTTTTAGTTGCTATATTGTAGTCATCTTCACCGTTTGCAGGTGAAAGATGGACTAGCCCACTTCCTGTGTTTACATCAACAAATTCTTCAGCTACAACAATATGATAGTTATCTTTCTGAGATAATTTTGCAAGTTCTGGAATTTGATCTAAAAGTGGATGAATGTATTTTTTACCTTCAAATTCTGAACCAGAAACTGTTTTGAGTATTTGATAATCTTTAACATTCACTTCAATCATAAATTCCTCCAGTATAATTTTTCCAACAATCCATACTTCGTCTTCAACTTTAACTTCCACATACTCCTCATTTGGATTGGTACCAATCATTGCATCAGTTACAAGAGTGAACGGCATTGTTGTCCAAACAATCAAAAATTTTTCCTCATCACGTAGTTTTACTTTGTAAAACAATGATGGATCTTTTTTTATTTCATATCCTTGATTCACTTCAGAGTGACTAAGAGATGTTAAACAACTAGGACAATAGGCCACAACTCTATAACCTTCAGTTAGAACATCATTCTCATATGCCTTTTTGAGTAGTTTCCACTCTCTTTCAATGAATTCATCCTTGTACGTCCAATATGCATTTTCCTGGTTTAGTGAAACTCCAAGGTTCTTGTCTGCTTGCATCCATTCGTTATGATATTTTGTAATGATGTTTTTACATGTGGAAACCAATTCCATAATTTCTGCATCAGTCCTATTCTCCTTTCGCCCTTTTTCTATACCGAGTTCTTTTTCAGCTTGCAATTCAACTGGAAGTCCTTGAGTATCCCATCCAGCATTAAATATTACATTATTGCCTGAAAGAACATTATACCTATACCACAAGTCTTTGAATACCCTTCCACGTAAATGCCCTGCATGCGGTTTACCGTTCATGGTTGGTGGACCTTCAATAAACATAATTTCATTTTTTTTGTCTGGTGATTTTGAAATAAGATCCTTGACGTTTTGCCCTTTCAAATGCTCTTTTACATTTTTCTCGATTTGTTTAACGTCAAATTGGTCAACTAGTTCCATGTATCCGATTTGAACATTATCTCTATATGAATATGAGTATTAACTATCTTGGAAATATATATCAGAATTAAATTATAATTTTGTGGTTAATGTTCTAGTTGTAGGTTCAGGTGGACGTGAACATGCAATTTCTTGGAAATTATCTCAATCAAAAAATGTTGAAAATGTATTTACTGCCCCAGGAAATGGTGGAACAGAAAACAATATCCCAATCCAAGCCGATCAGCTAGATGAGTTAGCAAATTTTGCATCAGAGAAAAACTGTTTTACGGTTATTGGACCTGAAGTCCCACTTGCAAATGGCATAGTTGACATATTCAATAAAAAAGATCTCAAAATCTTTGGACCGACACAAGACGCTGCACAACTTGAATCTAGTAAAATTTGGGCAAAAGAATTCATGAATAGAAATAATGTACCAACAGCGGAGTTTCAAATATTTGATGATCCAGAAAAGGCAAAAAGATTTGTTGAGAGTTATGAGAAGCAAGTTGTCATTAAAGCAGATGGTCTTGCCGCAGGAAAAGGAGTAATTGTCTGTAATAACAAAGATGAGGCATTTTCTGCAATTGATAAAATACTAATTGACAAAGCATTTGGTGATGCAGGCTCAAAAATTATCATAGAAGAACGAATTGATGGAATTGAGGCATCATACATAGCATTATGTGACGGTAATGTGGCTATTCCGATGGCAACAAGTCAAGACCATAAACGAATTTTTGATGATGATAAAGGACCTAATACAGGTGGAATGGGAGCATACTCACCGACACCAATAGTTGATAGTGCATTAGCAAAAAAAATTCAAGAGGAGATTATTGATAAAACAATCTCATCATTAAAAAGAGAGGGTATTGATTTTAAGGGATTTTTGTATGCAGGTGTAATGATTCATGGTAATACGCCATATGTCTTAGAGTATAACGTACGGATGGGAGACCCTGAATGTCAACCGATCTTAATGAGATTTAATTCTGATCTACTAGAATATCTAATTGCCGCATCGGAAGGACGACTTGAGCAATTACCTGAAATATCTTGGAATAAACAATATGCAGTTTGTGTAGTTATGGCATCAAAAGGCTATCCAGATTTATATTCAAAAAATGATGAAATTTTTGGTTTTGAAAACATTCCAGATAATGCAAATGTGTTTCACGCAGGAACAAAAAACGACGGTGGAAAAATACTCACCAATGGTGGTAGAGTTTTAGGAATAACTGCTTTAGGTGATACATTACAGGATGCAATACAAAATGCCTATATTGCAAATGATAAGATTAGATGTGCAAGTAAGTATTTTAGAAAAGATATTGGTAAAAAAGGTCTAGATTCATTATGAGACTAGAATAGTTTCGTTTTCAGAAACGATCCAATCCATTTTAATGTCATAATCTGAATGTGGAATTGATTTAACAATTTGTTTGTTATATGTTAGTGCAATTTTTGTAACTGACTTATCTGCAAGAAATTTATCGTAATAACCATGTCCGTATCCTATTCTAGATCCTTCTTTTGTAAGTCCAATTGCAGGTACTAAAATAACATCAAATGATTTCTCTTCAGGCCAATCATCTTTTGGCTCTAAAATACCGAAACTACCTTTTTCCAGTTTTTCAAAACTTTTTACTGTTCTAAATGCAAGAATATCATCCATAACTTTCGGTAATGATACATGTTTTTCCAGTTTGAGAAGTTCTTGGATTATTGGTTTAGTTTGAACTTCACTTCCAATAGAATAATAACAACCAATGGAATTTGCATCTGCGAATAATTTTATCTTTTTCAGGCGTGAGTGAATTTTCTCGCTGAGAATTTGAATTAAATCAAACGATGTAGAATCTCTTTTCTCAAGCAGCATTTGTCTCAATGCTGCTTTTTTAGGATTTGATGGCAATTCCTTTACTTAATGCAGCGGCAGTTACGGTATTCTTCAAAAGCATTGCGACTGTCATTGGACCCACACCGCCAGGTACAGGTGACGCAAATGACGCTTTTGAGATTATATCATCAAAATCTGTATCCCCTTTAAGCTTACCATCATGGTGAGTTGTTGCAACATCAATCACAGTAGCTCCATCTTTGATCATATCAGATGTAAGTGTAAATTTGTCTCTATCTCCAACTCCAGTTATTACAATATCTGCATCTTGACAGAACTTGTCCAAATCTTTTGTTTTTGAATGACATGTAGTCACTGTTGCATTTTTTTGTAATAGTAGATGATACAGTGGTTTGCCAACTAAATTACTTCTATTTATGATGACAACATTCTTTGCCTCTAGTAGTATTTTGTAATAATCTAGCATCTCAATAATACCAGAAGGAGTGCAAGGTTTGAGTACTGCTTTTCCTGTAGCGAGAAGTCCAATACTATGAGGGGTTAAACCATCAACATCTTTTTCTGGAAGAATTCTAGATATTGTGTCAAATTCATTTAAATGATTTGGAAGTGGTAATTGTACCAGTATACCATGAACAGACGAGTCTTCATTTAGCATATCAATTAGTTCATTTAATTCGTTTTGTGAGGTTTCGGCAGGTGGTCGATGATCTTTTGTAATTATACCAGCCTCTTCACACGCTTTATGCTTATTTTTAACATATGTTTGAGAGGCTGAGTTATCACCAACTAGTACTGTTGCAAGACATGGAATAACATCTTGTGATTTTAGGTTTTCAACAATTTGTGCTAGTTCTTGTTTGATATTTTTCGCAACTTCTAGACCGTCTATTTTAGTGCCTGTCAATGTTGGTAACTTCATCTAGTGAGTAATAAACCATTGAAAATCATCGAAAAGAAATTATTTGGTTAACTAAAATTAATATCATGTTTATTGCAATTGTTGATGTTAGTCTCAAAGAGGAGAAAATATCAGAGTTTAAGACTTGGATAACTGAATCTAATAAAACTCTGTCAAAGTTTGATGGTTTTATCTCAAGACGTCTTCTTGAGGGTGAGGATGGGTCTAAGAGAATAATGGTTGAGTTTAAAGACATTGAACTGTTTAGAAAAATGCATCAAAGTCAGGAGCATAACGCATTTCATAATGAATTGGTGAATTACATGCAAAGTCCACCGAAACGACAGTTTTATCATGTAGTTGCTGAATGAAATGAAATTTGAATATAATACTACTGATTACATTCGTAAAATAAACAATAGTAATTCATATTTCAACACTTTTTTAAATAAAGAGAATCTTGCTGCAGGACTTTTAATTTTGAAACCCAGTGAAGAAGACACACAACTCCCACATGAATCAGATGAGATGTACTACATACTAGATGGAGATGGTTTTTTAAAAATAAAAAACAAGGATTACTCTGTAAAGAAAGGAAAAGCATTCTTTGTACCAAAGAACACTGAGCATTATTTTTTTGGAAACAAGAAAAAATTAACCGTGTTATATTTTTTTGGTGGACCAGACAATTAACTTAAAATTTTAACGTTTCTTCCTTTTATTGAAAGTTTTTTCTTAGCAAAGAGTTCGATGGCTTTTGGATAAATCTTATGTTCTTTTGCAAGAATTTTCTTTGACAATGTTTCCCCTGTATCATTATTTTCCACTTTGACAATGTCCTGTAGAATTATTGGACCTGTATCTACCCCCTCATCAACAACATGTACTGTACACCCAGAAACTTTTGCACCAAATTGTATTGCTTGTTTTTGTGCATCAAGTCCTGGAAACGCTGGCAAAATGGCAGGATGTATGTTTAAAATTCTGTTTCTGTATTTTTTAATGAAATATGGGCTGATTATTCTCATGTATCCTGCTAAGCATACAAGACCATTTTTTTCGGTTACACCATTTTTTGTCAGAGACGTAATTATTTTTTTATCATAATCCGTACGATTACCTCTAAAATTTTTACTTTCTATTACCTGTGTTTTAATCCCTAATTTTTCAGCAATTTTTAATCCTCTGGCATCAGATCTATTTGATATTACAATAGAAGGTTTGACTGGAATCATTTGTTTTTTTATTGCTTTTAGGATTGCTTCCATATTACTCCCTCTACCAGAAATTAGTATTCCTAAATGTAGCAATGACTGTGTTTTATTTCCCATTAAAATAAAGCATTGGATTTCTACACAAATTTTCTTACAAACAAAACTTATCTTATGAAGAAATTTTGTATAATCATGGGAATACTGTCAAAGATTATCATACTAGTAGGTGTGTTTGTATTAGCATATGGCATATTTGCCGCTGTCGGTGTCTAGATTGATATTTTTACAGATCAATTATGAGTAATAGGAAACTAAAATTGTTTACTTGTTAATATTTTACAAAACTGGCAATTTATAATTAAAAGCAATATCTGAATTACATGCAAACAGTTCAACTATTAAAAAATGGAATAACATGTAAAAATGGCTCATCAACTGTTTATCTTGATCCTAAAAAGATTAATCATGATGGAATTAATTTCGTTTCACATGCACATATTGATCATCTACCAAGGGGTGGTTCAGGTTTAACTTTAACATCACATGAAACAGATGAAATAGCAAAACTTCGTGGTTTTTCATTTGAAACAACAGATTCACTTGAAAATTTTTTACTTGTTGACAGTGGTCATATTTTAGGCTCAAAAGGAATACTTTTTGATGATGTTTTCTATACCGGTGACATCACATTACGTGATAGGGGATTTCTTAAAGGTGCAAAAATTCCAAAATGTAAAACTCTCATAACAGAATGTACGTTTGGCTTACCGGAATTTGTGTTTCCAACAATAACTGATATAGTGCAACAAGTAAATGAAATAATTTCAGAATTATACTCCAAGGGAAAGCCGGTACTCCTGCTTGGATATGAACTTGGTAAATCACAAACTATTTCACAGTTGTTTGGAAACTGGGAGCCACTTTATTATCATGATTCTGTAAAAAAAATGAATGATTTGCATAGAACATTGGGCATTCCATTAAAAGATGCTATTGGTCATTCAGAGGCTGAATCAAAAGGTCTTTTAGAAAAAAAACCATGGGTAATGGTTGCACCTATGATGAATGCAAAAAGTCAGTTTATACAACATATGAAAACAAAATATGATGCCATCACAATAGGATTCAGTGGATGGGCTCACTCAAAAAAATTTCCATATGTACGTGGAACTGATTATTCCATACCATTAAGTGATCACTGTGATTATAACGAATTAGTTCAATTAGTAAACCAATCTGGTGCTGAAAAGGTGTATACTATTCATGGTTTTGTAGAAGAATTTGCAAAAGATCTTACACGGCAAGGAATTTCAGCACAACCATTACGTGAATCATCATTAGATGATTTTTGCTAAGATATCATTATGAACAAACTACACTCTGTATAGTCTGATCAGGAAAATTCCTATCAAACCAGTCTTTGTAGTTTGGCTCGTCATTGTATCGATCTAGATAGTACTGCAAATCTTTCTCTGGATCAGGGAAATTAGGTATATTGTTAGATGCTGATCCAGATTTTGTAGATACTAACACATCTTCTATTGTTTGGTCAGGAAAATTCCTATCAAACCAGTCTTTGTAGTTTGGCTCGTCATTGTATCGATCTAGATAGTACTGTAAGGTTCTTTCAGGATTTGGAAATCCAGGAACTTTGGTCGATGAAACAAGTAATTGTTTATTATCACAGGTAATTCGTTCTTCTATCTGTGATGTTGAAACAAAATCAGATGAATTTACTGACCATGCAACACCTCCAATAATCATTATAACTACAGCGATTCCAATACCAAAACCAATAATTTTCTTTTTAGGATTTTTTACTGTGTCAGGTTTTGCTTCAATATAATCAACATGTTCTTCTTCAGTTTTTTCTTTCTTCACAACTTCTTCAGTTTTTTCTTTCTTCACAACTTCTTCAGTTTTTTCATATTGTCTTTCAAGATATTCTCTTTCGTATTTTTCAAAAGAAATTTCATCCTTACTCCTACTTGTTACTGGATCCTGTGTGCTCTTTTCTCCTGCAAAAGAGTCTCCACAAATTTCACAAAAATTATTTCCACCAGAGTTTTTGGAACCACAGGTAGAACAAATTTTGTTAATTGACTCCTCTAATTCTGAACTTTTAAGGTTTATTTTATCAGTAGATGGTTCACGATTTTTTTCAAAATCAAATTCTGGTTTTGTGGATTTAAGAGTTCGTGGCAGGTCTGCATGTTGTTTGTTTATTGGTTCAATTTTTTTGATTTTGATTCTATGTCTGGGTGTGAGATATTGTTGAACTAATGCCTCCACATATTTTCTATCTTGAATTGAAATGAGACTTCGATTCTCAAATGTTTCAATGATTTGTTTTAGTCTTTCTTTGTTCCCTCTACCGCTTTCTAGCAGTCGTATTGTATCATCAATTGTTGAATCAGACATCTGATCATTTTGTCCATGAAATGTTTATAAAAATTGATATGAAGTTACCACTCCACATCATTTTCTAATTCCACACCGCTTTTTGATACGGAAAATCCCATTATTTCTAGAGTGTGTTTTGCTGTTTCAGTATTACGCTCAAGTATGTTTTTTCCAAGGGCTATTTTTTCATCTCTTTTCATGGTTTGCCCAATTTTGTATTTACCACGTATAGTATCTGGAATTACTTTGATCACAGCAACTTCATTTAATACGTCCATTTCAGGTGCTATTGCTTCATATCTGCCTTCAGGCTGATATTTCTTCATTAAGCCATTAAGCGCAAGTGTTTTTTCATTTTTGTCATCAACAATAGTTCCATTTCCTTTGATTACAACGCTAACGTACAATGTGTCTGCAAGTGATGCATCAGTTGGATCAAAAAAATATGATGGTAAAAATTCTAAATTTCTGTCTACTTCAAACCCAACCTTGTCATTTTTTCTGATATTTTCAAGTTTTTCACCTCTTGTATGAGAATGCATGTAAACCACATCATTTATGAAAACAAAATTCATTGGTATGATCTGTGGAAAGCCGTTTGAATCAATACTAGCAATCCTACCAGTTGATTCAGAATTTAAAAATTCGGTGATTTTTTGCTTCGATTTTATTTCTAATTTACCAAGTAACTGCATTAATACGGTTTATGGGATGGGGTTATTTTTGTTGATCCCTAAAATATGGAATTACCTTACTTGCAAATTTATCAATCGAGCCAAAATACCCTGGATTTGATCCCCAAAATCTTACTACAAAATGATTTACACCTGCTTTAACA
>Ga0257111_1000244_pt1 | contig 22329 bp, 18 predicted proteins | sample LP_taG_6_FD_191567 | JGI IMG/M metagenome (GOLD analysis project Ga0257111, IMG submission 191567) | Marine microbial communities from Northeast Subartic Pacific Ocean, Canada - LP_J_2015_P26_500m | ecosystem: Environmental > Aquatic > Marine > Oceanic | place: Canada: Northeast Subartic Pacific...
TATTGATCGCCGATATCGATGAGGAAGGAATTTCTCGAGGGTGGATTGTTGCGGATTTGAAAACCGGCAGACCTCCGAAAGTGAACTTGAATGAGAAGGTCAGCCGTCAATTACGATTTTATCGAGATTTATTGAAAGAAATAAATCCAGATCATCCTGAAGTTTCGGCTGAAGGTTGGTATTCTGCAAATCAGACGATTCATCGTGCTGATGGTGATTCTGTGTTACCAGCCGCACTTATCGCCTGGGAGGGAATGCGACCAACAGATGAGCCAATGGAAGCGACTCCTAGTGAGCAAGCCTGCGGGTTTTGCGAGTACAAGGCTTGGTGCCCAATTTGGTGGAATGCAAGGCGTGATGGAACTTTGCCTCCAGGACCGATGTTTAGGGACGAGGTGGTCCGAGTAATCCGATTCGACTCAGATGCAGGTGCTGCATTATTTGAGAGAATGCCACCAATCGGTCATGATGGTGAAGTAGCTCGTTCTGAACATAAATTCGGGGCGATTATTCGTGATCAAGCCAAAATTCAGATGAATGAATTAATGAATTCTGGATATGAAGGTCCGATTTTTCTTGGTAGTTCTAGAGTCGATGGAAAAATAGTCCATCTCGGCGACTGGAGTGAGGTATTACCATGGTCGCCTTTACTCTTTTCTCAACGCGAAAATCAGTCGAGAATGTCTTCACGTAATTGATTTGAAATCGTTTGTGGAATTGGACTTGAAGGCGAAAATAACCAATTTAAATATCGTTGATCAATGACCTTCAATTCCTTTAGGGTTCTACCTTTATATTTGCCAAAGGCGATAACGATGCCATTTTCGCTCTCACGTAAATTACCCCCAGTTCCAGGAATTGGTTCGAGATCGACAAGCCCAGGCCCAAGGGTATCATCTCTCTTTTGACCCGATAAAGAATCTTGTAAATCATCTAGAGATCCTCTGAACCAACGAGGGTTCGCCTTCATCATTTCCCACAGAAGAAGTAGAGTTGCACCGGCATCGGCACTTGCTCGGTGAGCATTATCCAAGCCGATTCCAAATCTTGTACAAAGATGACCGAGAGTGTGCCGGCCAGGAATTCGCAAACGCTTTGCAAGGACTAAAGTGTCGATAATAGCTCGTGGTTTTGGTGTTTCAACACCTGCGCGAACACATTCCATTTCGAGAAAGCTCCAATCGAAACGAACGACGTTATGTCCAACGATTACAGCATCATCCATTAATTTTGCAATATCAAAAATATGTCGAGCAAATTCTCCTGATTCGCGCACATCAGAATTTGTAATTCCATGAACTCGAGTTGCTTGCTCAGGAATACGTTTACCTGGATATACCAATGATTGCAAATGGATATGGCTTCCATCACAATCGCTGCCAATCAATGCATATTCAACAATCCGCTCACTTCGCGGATTAAAACCAGTAGTTTCCAAATCAAATCCAAGAACCCGATAGCCGGTGAGCATTCCGCCAGACACGAAGGTATCGCCGTGGGCATTGTCCATGAACTTCTTGCCCGTTCCCTTACAATATCGAAAAAAAACCTCTCCATATTCTGTAATAACCCAACATCGCTATGAGGGCAACATCACGCAGAACTGGATTGATGGACACCTCGCGGACGATGACACTCAGCATCGGTGCAATGTTGATACTCGTCTCAGTGGCCGGATGTACCGGTTTATCGGCCACAACTCCTCGGGCAGATATTTCAGCCGACCTAAACGAAGTTAATGTCGGTGGTACTGTAAACTTCGATGCTCGAGATTCCTCTTCTCCAGACCCCACCATCATCAAGGATTTCATCTGGGATTTCGATGATGGTGACACTCGCACTACAAAAACAGGCATAGTTAGCCACATTTTCCTAACAGCTGGCAATCATAATGTAGAAGTTGTCGTAGTCAATAATAAAGGTGAACAAGACCATGCTACCATTACGATTTTTGTGAATTCTCCTCCTACAATTCTCATTGAATCACCATCTTATGTCAGAACCGGTGAATCTGCAACGCTCGACGCCACTGATTCGTTCGATCCTGAAGGCGGCCCACTTGAATTCATTTGGGATTTCAACATAGGAGCGGATTCAAACGGTGACGGAGATTTCCAGAACGACGCAGATGCAACCAATTCGATAACCTCCCTTGATATCTTTGAATCAGGCAACCGCACGGGCAAGTTAACCGTTGTCGACGACAAAGGGGGGGTTTCGACAGAGATTTGGACGGTGATGGTAATCACTCGCAATTTCCATATCGTTTGGGAAGAACAACATGTCACAATCGAGCGTTCAGGATATCTCAATCAAGGAGATTCCATCCAATTTGAACACGAACCAGGGGCTGGCGCAAGGATGATTCAAGTCAATGCAACCCTTACTCTCGCTCGAGATATTCTACCGATAATGTGGCCCGAAGATAATTTCACACTATCTCTGAGCGTTCCGATGACTGGATGGAATACATTTTCTTCTACAACTCACGATAATATCACTGAAAATGCAACTTCGTCAATTGAAAGAAGTGAGATGAATGACCGCCCCGAAAGCGGATATTCAACTCAGGCGGACTCAGATGAGTGGTTAACTTATGATTTGTTGAATCAAGCTGGACAGCGCTTTGGCCAAGGAACTTGGATTTGGACTGTCACAGCCGACCAATGTGACCCTGACTTTCCAGTAGATGGCGTCGATCCAGATGGCGGTAATGATTGGAAATTGGTTATTGAATACATCATTCTTGTTCCACGAGTAAGTGAGATTGGAATTTGAGTAACATCGGTTTTGGTGCGAAGGGCTTTCAAGTCGTTCTCGGTGGCGGCATCATGGTCAAGTCGATGGAGATAACCAAGGTCTCTATTCGCGATCGGTTGATTGCGGATGTCAAGGTATTGATGAGCGACCCAACCGACTATGATTTTTCTCCTAGGGCAGAGATTGATGGAAATGTCCTATGCATCAAGAACAACGGTGTTGAAGATAATGCAACATCTTTCGAACTCGATGAGGAGATGATGCAAATTGCAGAGCGCGACAGAATGGTCGAACTACGAATTAAATTCAATGTTGAAGGGATGCATGGCACCCTCATACACAAGACTGCAAATCCTCGTGACGGTCCAAAATCAAAGAAATTAGCACAGCCAAGTTGGAAAACCGTTTTGCCTCTGAGCCTGTGAAGAAGTAATTCTTCAAACCGGCGAAATTAAACAGGAGTCGCCGGTCGACCGGCTCACTGGACCCATAGTGTAGCCTGGATATCACTGGGGCTTGCGGAGCCTCAAACCCGTGTTCAAATCGCGGTGGGTCCGCCATCTAGGTGGTCTTAGTGAAAGCAAGACTAGATGGTAAATATGAGCACAATATATGATTGTGCTGAAGAGCAGCCATTAGGTTTGAAAGTGGATGCTAGTCTTTCGACCGATTCATTTAGGACCTACTTGTCGCGATATTGCTGAATCTGTAGTGTAGCCTGGATATCACTCTAGCCTCCGGAGCTGGAAACCCGTGTTCGAATCGCGGCAGATTCGCCATTTACTCGTCACAAACCCTTGGATGCGTCAACATAGTGTTCAAGCGGAATCCCATAGACGCAATATCATGGCGTTCTTATCAAGCCGACGTATTGACTTCCCGATGGTCGATTTGGCAAAGATTGTCTACTATCCAAAATTTTGGGATCTAGCACACCGATTCTACGAAGAATCCTGGGAGTTCTCCTGTGGCATGCATTACAATGAGATTCTGAGTGAACACCAAATCGCGTTCCCTCTTGTCCACAGCGAAGCCCAGTTCCTACATCCTCTAGCCTATGGTGACACAGTTCATTGCTCTATCAAAGTTGCAAAAATAGGAACCACATCTGTAACTTGGCACTACGAATTCCGTAATCAAGATGGTATTCTATGCTGGACAGCAGATCAAGTGACGGTGTGTACCGATATGAGGCAGGTGAACAAGAAAATTCCCGTCCCGGGATGGATGCGTGAAGGATTGGAAAAGATGCAATCTAACTAGGGTTTTGGCCATTTTTTTGCTAAAACTTTTGCGAGATCATCATCCATTCTTGCATCCCACCAATTTGCATCACGCCATATTGCGTATCGACCCCGAATGCCCCGTAAATCTGCATTTTCGAGCCTAGTATTTTGAAAATTAGACATGTTCATTCTCGCCTTCAGGAATCTTGCTCCTCGCATATCAGCCCCATCAAATGCGCATTTCATCAAATTCGCTCGTAAAAATGAGGCATTTCTCAAATCTGCGCCAGAGAGATTTGCACCTTCTAAATCTGCTTCATCGAAAACAGCTCTGCGCAAATCTGCTCCTGAGAGATTCACATCACGCAAATCTTCGCCGATGTGAGACGTAAACGACCAATCTTTGTGCTCAGGATTCTCCGGCGTGCCTTTTTCACTCAAGAAGAGACCCTTTCCATATGATTTCGGCCGGCGTCAGTAAGTACAACATAGCGGTTTTTCTTTGGCATCCCTGTTGGGTATTGGAGCAAAGGTTCTTGCTTATTTCCTCTGATTCCACCCTCTAACATACGATTGATATAGAGTGAAAAATTCCATTTTTCTACTTCCCCCTCAGTCCATTTTCCTGCTAAAGATATCAAATTTTTCAATTCACGAGGGGGTGTATTAGTCTCTTTTTCGACAAATCGTAGATAGTGAATTGCCGCCAAAATAACATCTCCTGTTTTTTCGATATTACACGAATCCAAAAGTCGACGAAACGCAGAACCACGCTCTGGAATTCCGCCCTGAATGGCTCGTTGCGCAGCAGCGTCGACAGCCTCTTCTCTAGCTTTTCGAATAACAGATAAATTTGCAGTCCACGAACCCTCTTTTTTGATTTTCAGCCAAGCATCATCCACTTCTTTCGCTGACCCGGTAAGATCTATTTCTTGACTTCCCACTCTAATGTAGATTCTTCCTATGCCCGATCGACCGCCCTCGCTCATGAATTAATACTGAATTGTCGGCTTTTGTAAATTTATCGCCTCGTTCTTTAACAAATCAGGCAGAGTTACTTTCAACCGTCGCATTCAAGAAATCTATACACAGAGGCGGTTGATATGGGAGCAGACCACACCGGGGCCTATCCATTGGTTCTGCATGCTGAAGCAGACCCGAAACGCCTCGGTGGAACAGCTATTTGTGGATTTTCTACTGTAGGTTCAGTTGGTGTTATCACAACATCACATCTTATCAGTTCGTTGAATTTAGATGTGATGGGGACTGTTTTACATCCTCAATTTCCTGCTATTGCCTTAATCCACGATTCGATTCCAAAGCATCCAGTTCGTGTCTACCAAGGCGAAGAAATAGGAGTCTTTACTTCGGAAATACAATTTCCGTCTGAAAATGATATATATTTTGGCGAAACAGTTCTAGAATGGTTCACCAAGGGAGGTTTCGATCGACTAATTGTCATTGATGGTGTTGTTAGCAATGAACTTGGAATTAAAGAAGATAGTGAATTATGGGGAGTTTCTTCTTCACAAATTGGCAGAAATCACCTTGATGATGCCGGAATTCAACGGATTCAACACGGCATCGTTTCAGGAATTTCGGGATATCTAATCGCTGAAGGCGAGCGAAGAGGTCTCGATGTGACCGCTCTGCTCGCCGAATGCAATCCTATGTATCCTGACGCGCGTGCTGCGTTAATCGCTATAGAGGGGATATCTGAACTTCTAGATAAGGAAATTCCTGTTCAAGGATTACTCGACGATGCAAGAAATATCGAAGCGCGCGTCAGAGAAGCTTTCGAGCGCGCACAATCAACAGCCCTTCCAGCACCACGCAATGATGATGATGATGATGAAGTCCACATGGTCTACTGATTAGTAGAATGGATTTGTTCCAGCAGCGTGATCAGTTGTATCGACGACTCCAGTTATACCAGGTACATTATCGATTATCATTACCTCAACTCCTTGTTTCAGAGTCACATCGGCCATACCACATCCTTGGCATCCACCACCGAAGGCGATCAACGCCTTTCCCTCACTGATTCCGATAAAATCAACATGTCCGCCGTGTGAAGCCACAGCGGGATTCACTTTCTCTTCAATAATTTCAGCTACGGTTTGGGATAATTCGTCTATCCAGAGGGGATTGGGATTATCGAAAGAGAAACCACCCCCCATCAGTGTCTCCTTGAAATCTAGAGTTGTTCCATCTATGTATTGAACGCTTTTTTGCGCGATTATCACATCAAAACCGCTTGAATTTGTCTGTATATCGTCATCCTTCGAATCTTTATTTTCAATCAATTGCAAATCATATTGGAAGCCTTTTGGACCCCGGCCGATAATTTCAATTCGAACAGCAAGGTCTTCTCCACCATCTGCTTGAGAAATAAATTCTTCGAGCATCTCACGAGCCTTGTCGGTGATAGTCAACATGATTCTCATCCCCCCCTGAAGTCTGCCGTTTTTCAACCTGTCTTTTTGCGAGTAACACTCATTGCCTTGATTCGATTGGCAAGGCTGTGTCGTCGACCGTGCTTGATGTATTTGATCGTCCACTGAAAGATTTACGTATTTCAGTTACAGATAGATGTAATTTCCGATGTCCATATTGTATGCCTAGAGATAAATTCAACGAATCTCATACTTTTCTGCCACGTCGAGCCTTCCTTTCTTTTGAGGAAATTGAAAAAGTCGTACTTGCTTGTATTGAACTCGGGCTCGAGAAAGTTAGACTTACTGGTGGAGAACCTCTCCTCAGGCCAGATTTGCCTGATCTAGTTTCTCAATTATCCAAGCATAAAATTGACCTCGCTCTAACTACCAATGGTTCTCTTCTTCGACGTAACGCACAGGCATTAGCCGACGCAGGGCTTTCTAGAGTCACAGTTAGCCTCGATGCCTTGGATGATGAAATTCATCGAATAATGACCGACTCAAAAGTCCCAGTCACAGACATACTAGATGGAATAGATGCTGCATTAGAGGCGGGTTTAACTCCAGTGAAAATTAATTGCGTCATCAGAAGAGGTGTGAATGAGGGCCAAGCGGCGAAACTTGTCAATCATTTCCGTGGAACCGGAGTGGTTGTTAGATTCATTGAGTTCATGGATGTAGGTAGGACAAATGGGTGGAGTAGGGGTGAAGTCATTCAGAGTAAAGATCTGCTTTCACATCTTCAAACAGAGTTTGATTTGATTCCTTTAGAGGAAGTTCGTACCTCTGATGTTGCAGTCCGATGGGGTCACTCTGATGGTTCAGGCGAAATTGGATTGATTTCATCAGTCAGTGAGCCATTCTGCGGCGATTGTGTTCGGGCTCGTATTTCTGCTGATGGCCACCTATTCACGTGTTTGTTTGCTTCTGGTGGTCATGATTTACGAGCTTTAATTCACAATGGCGCAAACGGAGGAAATCTGACTGCGGCTATCGCTGCAATCTGGACGCGTCGCGCCGCTCGCTACTCTGAATTACGTTCTGAGGAGACATCTGCGCTTCCACGAATCGAGATGTCATACATCGGCGGTTGAATATTTTCAATTACTTACTGTTATTCTTCAATTCTTAATCTAAATTATTAGAGATATTCTTCATTGCATCTAGAATGTCAGACCAGGGTGCATCGGTTCTGAATGATGGTTCTGCATAGTGAGATACCGCAGCACTATGACCCCCTTCTTGTAAAATCTTCACCATCTTTGCAGGGCTTGGAGGAGATCCCTTTTCGTGCCAACTGGCCAACTCATCTACGGCGATAAGGTGGTGAGAATAAATTGCTTCAGATTCTTCTGCGATATTTCGTACGGCTCTAGCAACTTTTCTGTTTTCAAGTTCAACATTTTTTTGACTCCAATTTGCTGGATCCTTTTCAGAATATATTGCACCACATAATTCCAATGAGCGGTCAACTGTCATCGATGCCATGACGTCTTTATCTCCCATTGGGCCAATCCACATAGGTCCTGAAATGCGTTTATCTTCACGCGCAACAGGATGAGAAAGAGGTAGAAAGCACCGTATTGGCAAATCTGTACCCGAATCCTTGGGTAGAAGGCCAGAATTGGTTGATGCCTCAACTTCTTCTTCAGTCGGGTTGTACACCCTCCATCCCAATGATGATTCCAGATTGTTCGCACCTTCCATCAATCGCAGAACTCGAACAGATACTCTCAGATGATGTGAATCCCAAATCGACAAAAGAGGAATAATACTTCTGTCGTGCCTTGCAGCAGCACGTGCAACGGTTGCCATCAGTACTCTCAATCCCGAATCGTGTTTGAGTTTGTCAAGTCGTACACGCGCACCATATCTTCTCATCAAAGGATTCTTCGACGAGCCAGTCAATGCTGCAGTATCGGTCGCACTTACTTCAAGCACACCACGTCTTGCAAGAGATTGTATAGCGGTATCTAGGAATGGCACGGGTGAGCCGAATGGGTCGATGTCGACCCAATGCCATCCTTGTGAAATTACACTAGCTCGAAGGTCTCCAAGTAGTGAATTCAATTCACCATTCTTTGAAGGAAAGTCTGCCTCTGTTTTCATTGCCCAATCAAGTGCATTCTGATTCATATCACCAACAGTCGCAATCAGACGCGAGGCTGTTTCAGATGGTAACTCATTCAGCCAGCGACGGGCTCTCAAACCGGAGGCGCTCAATCCATCGAGAGCTCTTACCTCAGAGTTACCTAGTATGCCAGATTCAATCGCGTGAGCCATCAGCATTACACTTCGCGTTCGTGAACCGGCCATTGCAGGATTGTGGAATACAGAATCCTTCGACTTAGCCGCCGGGCCTTTACTTTCTGAATCCGGCAGCGAAGTCACACGGGTCAGGGTTCTTCCTTCTCTATGTACAACACCCGGCCATCCGACCGGTTTAGACTCAGTCACAAAAGTCCGACTTGCCCATCACACAAGGTATTGACTACCTAAGCCCGACTAATAATGTTCGAAAACCACTTCTGGATTTACGTGAGTCACTCGTTTTCCTTCATCGTTGACAACACCGATTATCTGACTACCAGGCAGCCGCTCAGATATCCACGATTCGACAGATTGAGCGGCATTTTGAGAGACTACGAGAACCATTCCCAGACCCATATTAAAGGTACGATGCATCTCGCGAATTTCGACGGATCCTTGTTCAGCTAACCAAGTGAATTCGGGCGGGATTGGAAGTGGGCTTTCGATATGCCAACTCAAACTTTTGTGTAGGCGAAGAAGGTTTGAAAGTCCTCCTCCGGTGATGTGCGCCATCGCTTTTATTTCACTGATTTCACAGGGCCCATTCCCATCTCTACACTGTTTGATTAAATCGATTAATGGGTCGACATAAATTCTTGTAGGATTCAGCAAAACTTCACCTAAACTTACTCGAGAGGTGCTGTTATTTCCTTCAAACCTCTCGATTTCACGAGATGCATGTGTGGAATCGAATGGGGCAGCTTCGGTTAGGGAAGAGCCTGTTCTTTCGAGAATTGCTCTTACCAATGTGTAACCGTTAGAATGGATCCCACTGCTCGGTAAACCGATCAGAAGGTCTCCTGCTTCGAGGTTTTCACCAGTGATTGCTTCACCTTTAGGGAACCATCCTAAGGCAGTTCCAGACATGTCAAGTTCTGTTACGATTCCAGGTAGCGTCGCTGTTTCACCGCCAGCGAGAGTGATACGAGCGCGTCGGCAAGCTTCAGCGAGAGATGCGCCGAGAATTGCATGGGTTTCAGGGTCGGTTTTGACCACGGCAACATAATCAACGAAGGCGAGGGGTTCTGCGCCGACACAAAGCAAGTCGTTAACGTTCATCGCGACACAATCGATACCAACACCCTCGTACCGTCCGAGTTGATTAGCGAGCATCAATTTCGATCCGACGCCATCGGCGGCAAGGGCGAGGCAGGAATCTCCAAATTCGATAATTCCTCCAAATCCCCCAGGTAATGGGACAGGGGCACCATATTCACCGGGTTTACGGGTAGATGTGCCCAATGCCCCGATTAAACTTGCAACCGCCGCCCCTTCAGCATCGATGTCCACGCCCGATGAGGCATAGTCGAGTGGCGTGTCTTTCATGACCTTGTGAAGTGGCACTAGCGCATGAACAATTCTGTTTGATATTTTCTTTGAGGGGCCGAATAACTCTTTTTCTATTAAAAAATAGATATTTTCATATTAATTAACTGAATTAAAGCATCTTTTGATAATGAGTGTAATAATGTCTATAATAGAAATGCTTTCTCGCTCGTAAGACTGAAGGGTGAATACTCGATGGAAAACAAGAAAATAATTGCAATGATAATGACCCTAAGTATGGTAGCGGCTGCGTTCGCTGGATGCTTAGGCGGGGACGACGAACCAGAACCTGAATGGGCGCTATCTGTAGCTGACGATGTCAACGCAGATTTCGTAACTTCAGACTGGGATCCGATAATCCCTAACTTGAACGACGGAGAGATGTGTGACGCAATTCTTTCTGCTATGACCAAGACAGATGAAAGAGAAATTGTGGTTGATTTCACACGTGGTTACTACACAAGTAGCCAGGGTGTAATCGGTGCCTCAGGTTCTGCTATGATATCTGATGCTCTTGATCTAAATGCTGCTGGTACAAGAGTAGCAGTCCAATCTGGAACAACATCAGATCTCTGGACAGCAGAAAATTTGCCAGACGCAACAGTTGTTGCATACGCTGACTTCCCGTCAGTAACGGCATCAATCAGTAACGGTGATGCAGATTATGCTATAGGAGACTCTCCTGTAATGGCACTATCTGGCGATCTAATGGTTACTTTCTCAGATGAGACATTCGGTCTTGCTGTCGATGATGGCGATTCAGAACTTCTTGACGCATTGAATGTAGCAATTACTGCAGTAATTGATTCCGGAGAATATGATTTAATTTTCAGTGCATGGTTTGAAGGCGCAGTTGTCCTAACCGATGACCGCGACGCAGGCACAGCAACAGCATACCCTATGGCAACAGAAGGTAGCAGACTAACACAAGTTCTAGAATCAGGTAATCTAAAATTCTGCTCAGATACTTCATACCCTCCGTTTGAGAGTCTTAATGCTGATGGTAATGCAGAAGGTTTCGATGTAGATATTGGAAATGCAATTGCTGACGAGATGGCCGCACATTATATGAGTGTTTCAAATCCAATGTTTGTACCTCCTGTAGTAGAAGATGTTACAATTAAGATTGGACTTTTGAACCCAATTACTGGCCCAATTTCTCAATTCGCCCCTCCTTTCACATTTGCAGCAGCACAAGCAATAGCAGATTTGAATGCAGCAAACGACGGATACAATTTTGAAATTGTAGAAGCCGATTCAGGATGCGATGGTACAGTAGCAGCAACAGCAGCTCAATCATTGATTGATTCTGGTGTAGTTGCAGTTGCTGGAGCAGCTTGTTCTGGTGCATCAATGGGTGCTAACGCAGTATTATCAGCAGCAGGAGTCCCTATGGTTTCCTATGCAAGTACTAGCCCAGCACTCTCAGACGCAACAGCTTACCCTGACTTCTATCGTGTAGTTCCAAGTGACGCAATTCAAGGCGACGCAATGGCAGACATGGTTGCGGCAAGAGGCGTAAGTAACCCAGCTCTTATTCACATGACAAATGCATACGGTGCAGGTCTTGCTGATTCATACGAGTCTTTCTGGCTTGACGCAGGTAACTCACTTTGTCTAAAAACAGGATATGATGATACAACACTATCAGATGCTGCAGCATTAGTTCAAGCAGTTATAGATGGTGGATGCGACTCTGTAGTATTAGCATCATACTCTGCAGATGGTGCAATGATTATCGAGACTATGGCAGGAATGGGAGCAGCAGTACCTATTTTCGGTGCTGATGGAATCGCTGGTGAAGCGGCTCTGGGAGATTATTCAAACCCAGCAGCAGCTAACGGCGTTCAAGTAACTAAGCCTAGAGCAGCAGCAGGCGCTGGTGGCTTCGCAGCTACTTGTGCTGCTGATGCGGTGTGCAGTACAGGAATTTTCCAGTCAGAATCATACGATGCAGTAATGATGATCGGTGAAGCAGCAACGCATGCCGATGGAGCTGATATGGCTACACATTTAGATATGGTTGGTATGATGTATGAAGGAGCAAGCGGTGTTCACGACTTCCTAGCAAACGGAGACGTTGCTGGAGCTGGATACGATGTTTGTTCTTTCAATCACGTACCTACATATGGCGATTACTTCAATTGCAACATGATGTGGACTGCTACTGATGGTTTATCAGCAGCACCATTTATGGGAGCTACTGTAAAGATCGGTTTCCTTAATGACGCATCAGGACCAATTGCTGTATACGCAGCAGGTTTCGTAGCAGCATCACAAATTGCTGTTGGTATAGCTAACACAATCGGATGGAACAGCATGGTTCAGTTCGAGATAGTTTATGCTGATTCAGGTTGTGACGGAACTATGGGTGCAGCTGCAGCACAAGCATTAGTTGATGCAGGTGTTGTAGGAGTAGTTGGAGCGGCGTGCTCTGGTGCTACAATGGGAGCTAACGCAGTTCTAGCAGCAGCAGGTATCCCACAGATATCCTATGCAAGTACTAGCCCAGCACTTTCAGATGCAATAGCTTATCCTGATTTCTTCCGTGTAGTACCAAGCGATGCTTTGCAAGGTCAAGCACTTAGTGCAGTAGTCAAAGCAGATGCACCAGCAGATGGTTCAGTAGGACTTATTCATATGACTAACGCATATGGATCTGGTCTTGCAGATTCATTTAGTGCTGATTTCACAGCAGATGGAACTATGCTATGTACAACTATTGGATACGAAGAAACAGTAACTGATTTCACATCTGCAGTTCAAGCATTAGTTGATAATGGCTGCACTTCAGTTGTATTAGTATCATATGCAGCAGACGGTGGAATGATTCTTGATGAGATGGCTACACAAAGTTGGTCAGGTCAAGTATACGGTGGCGATGGAATTGCTGAAGAAGGACTTGCAGCAGGCACAAGTGCTAGCGTTGATGGCATAATTGCTACCAAGCCAGCATCAGGAACAATGGGTACTGTAGGATATGTATTCGCTAATCTATGTGCACAATCTCCTGACTGTGCTGGCGGTATCTATACTGCTGAAGCATTCGATGGAGTTGTTGTAATGGCATTAGCTGCATTCGCACAAATGGCATCACCTGGAGCTACATTATCTCAAGTAATCATGGGAACTGGTCAAGGATTAGAAGGAGCGAGTGGAACAATCTCTTTCCTTGCTAACGGAGACAGCCCCGGTGCAGGATACTGTGTTGGAGACTTCACAGAAGATGCATCTGGCAATGTTGCCTTTACTTGCAACCGCAGTTGGGATCCAGCAAACGGAATGTCTTGATTATCTATTAGATAAACAGGCAACGTAAAGCAGCGTGGCGGGATTTTTCCCGCCACGCTGCCCCCTTTTTTTTTCAATTTGATATTATGATTTAGTGTGTGTGTCGTCAATGCTCCAGCAGATTCGCGCAAATTATAATCAACTTTCAACTCTCAACAAAAGACTAATTCTTGCTTTATTGCTATTCTTTGATTCTCTATTCTTAGGATTATCTCATGGTAACGGCGCCCTTAACATTCTTGATTCCATTCTTCTCGACAAACTACCGACCGATTTAATCTGGTTATTACAGTTTTTAGAATCATTATTTGCCGGTTTTTTAGTGGTGAAGATTTTCTTCGATGATATTCCGAAGGGTACGATTAAGACCTTTGCAATGTTTATTTCACCATTATTAATGGTAGGTATAGTTTTTTTAACAATAGAAGCATTACTACAAGGGCTCGACACAAGAGCTACAATCACATTAGATTTAATTTCTATCAGCACAGGAACTCTAACCTGGGCTTCTACATATCTTGCAATTGCGATTGGATTAACTTTAACATATAAGGTGCAAAGATATGGTAACTTTGCTCAATCTGAATTCTTTATGATTGGTATGTACTTAGGAATGATAATGGTTTGGAGCGATTATTTTTTTCCTTTGTATGATGCTCCGAAAGATGGTGTCTTAACTTGGTCATTATTATCTTGGTCTCTAATTGCAGCTTTTGTTTTAACAGGAATTGCAGGCATTATTATTGATCGACTTGTTTATCGTGGTTTTCGTAAAGATAAATCCTCTCCTCAAGTGATGATGATAGCATCCTTAGGCGTCGCATTAATTCTTAGAGCGATGACATATTTACGTTTTGGAGCATCAAGAAATATGTTTGAGCCTGATTCTGATTGGCGAATGCCTACAATGCGTTGGGAACTTCCAACGACGAAATTTCGCTTCAATTTTGGCGATAGGACTCAAGGACTTGCTCCTGCAGAACCATTTTGGGATGCTAATGGGAATGGTGTTTATGATAGGGGAACTAATGGCTTGTTTGAATCTTTTATTGATTTAGATGGAGATAATCGATATGACAATGTACAAGTTTACAAACAATATAATTGTGAGCAGACAGGTATTGATGAAGCAACAGGTGAACCAATTTTCTCTCGAATTATTAGTGAAATTTCTAAGCCATTTTTTGAAATGTATGACACCAATGTCGACTGTATAACAGGGGCAACTACAAATTATGCGTACTACAAAGGGATAGTTCCAGCGGTTATATTTTCTTCTGTTGCTATTCTCCTATTATTATTGACAAAAACTAGACTTGGAAGGAAAATGAGAGCAGTTGCAGATAATCCTGAACTTGCATCTAGCAGTGGTATCAACGTAGAACGCGTCCAATTAACCAGCGCTTTCCTATCTGCTGGGATTTCTGGTTTAGGTGGAGCGATATTTGCCATAACTCTTCGATATAATCCTGAGACAGCATTTACATTGCTGCTACCATCTTTTGCTGTTATAGTCTTAGGAACTATTGGTTCAATACCAGGGGCAATTATTGCTTCACTAATAGTCGGCTTTGTTAGAGCACTTTCTTCCCCGATATTAATTGGTATTGGCAGTCCTTTAGATCGGTCTAATTATACTGCTATGGATGGAGTAATGCCCTATCTATTCCTTGTTGCTGTATTAATGATCATGCCAGAAGGGATTGGCGATGCTTATGAGAAATGGAAAATTGATAGGCTAAGGCGGAAGAGAGAAAGAACTGATAAACCCTCAAAAACTGTCACATATTTACTCGCAATTTTCCCTCTCACCGCATTATTAGGACTTCATCATTGGTGGAATGATCGTTCAGACCGTGCTCAAACAATCGCCACTCTTAGCATTGGAACTTACGCTTTTCATCGAATTGCAAGTTTTATTCATACAAATTCTTTCTCACCTGGAGCTTGTTCGGATAGTTGTGCATCTGATGCGTCTGTCGAAACAAATTTAGATATTTTATTAGGTAGTGATGGTGTATTACAACCAGAAGATTCTCCTTTCTTTTCCGATACCTTGTCTAATATCGACATGTCTTGGTTTGATTTGATGCAAACCGAAATTTGGTTAATTGACTTTATCTCCTCTGTAGATTCTTTTGTCTGGCCTTTGATTCCAATTTTAATTTGGATGTTTGTCCTAATTCAGGCGAATGAATATATTTCAGAAAAAAATCCTATACCTAAAGTTATTAAATCCACAAATGAAGTTGTGGGATCTGGCTATTTAGCATTATTAGGCAAATATTATTCAAAAATATATAATATCTTGAAAAAAAGTGTTAGGGACTATGATTCAAAAATTACTAGATTTAAATCTATTATTAATACCAATAAAAATAATTTAACATCTCGTATTCCAGATAAATGGAGGAACAATTCGGCCTTAACTGGTCGTTTACAATATGGCCGTGAAAGTAAATCAGGATCAAATATAACATTTATATTCTTACTCTTAGTTTTATTCGTATTCCTCTATTGGCTACCTATTTCTAATTCAGAAACAATGAATTTCAACAAAGCTCTTCAAGTTTCAAATGTTCTATTGACATTATCAATATTCATATTGATGTCTTTTTCCTTAAATCTCCATACTGGAGTTACTGGAATGGTTAACTTTGGTGTTATATTTTTCGTAGGAATAGGGGCAATCACAGTAGGTATTCTAACTGCTCCTACAGAGGTACATGGTTATGCATGGCCAGTTTTACCCGCAACTATTGTTGCTATATTATTGGCAGCTGCATTTGGATGGGCATTAGCATATCCAACTGCACGTTTAAGGATGGATTATTTTGCTATAGTTACAATTTCTCTTGGTGAGATTCTTCGTGTTTTGTTAGCCGGAGAACCCCTCTTAAGGGTCGGCTCTATTGGCTCTGCAATTGGAATTTCCAAGTACACACTTCCATTGAAGCAGTGGTGGTTTTGTGGAAATGGGGTTGCTATAGGACCCAATACTGACTATATCAGTGCTGATTCTTGTCGAGATGATTTAACCCTTATTGGACCCGCAGATAAAATGGGGCAATTACTGAATCTTACTGATGCCAATGGCCTAATTGAACCAGCACCATATATGATGCTTCTTGCAATTATGGGGATTATCTCCGTATTAGCCGTATGGTGGCTTCTTGAAACAATATTATCTTCACCTTGGGGTAGAATATTGAAAGCAATTAGAGAAGATGAAGAGGTTGCACAACATCATGGTCATGATGTACTTTCTCACAAGGCTGCAAGTCTTGCATTGGGCGCTGGAATAGCAGGTCTTGCAGGTGCATTCTGGGCTTGGAAGTTAACCGGTTTCGAACCTTCAATAATGTCGCCAGCCCGTTCTACTTTCCTTGTATGGGCAGCATTTATTATAGGCGGTAAAGCCAATAATAAGGGGATGATAGTAGGTGCATTCATCATAGTTCTTATGGAGTTCGTATTCAATGTATTAGTTGCTGCACAGGGGTCACCTGATCTTCCATTGTATACTACTGCCGATCGTATTGATCGATTATTCCACTGGTTAGTTACAAGCCAATGGGAAGTAATTAAGATATTTATTGTGATATCAGTAATGGGTATGATGATAAGAAATAGGACAATATCTGATGTCGGAATTTCGGGAATATTCATCTTATTATTCACACTTTTGATGTTAGGGCAACGTTCTATTGATGAATCATTTACAGGTAGTATAGTTAGCGCTGATATGGCATATGTGAAAGTATTTTTAATAGGATGTTTAATGCTATTCTCGTTGAAATTAAATTCAAAGGGGCTTATTCCCGAAGTACCATTTAGGCCAAAAACGCATGTTAATAAATCCTCACGTAGATTTTTTTCCGATAATTTGAAGGGAGATAATATAGAATGAGTACAGTTCTTAAAGTAAAAAATCTCCGTAAGGAATTTGGTGGACTAGTGGCTGTAAAAGATGTCTCATTTGAGATTAAAAAAGGAGAATTTGTGGGTCTCATTGGTCCAAACGGATGTGGTAAATCTACTACATTTAATTGTATCAGCGGTCTCCTAGATCAGACCTCTGGTATTGTAGAGGTTCATGGTAATGACGTATCAAATATGAGGCCAGACCAGATACATAGTTTAGGGATGACTAGAACTTTTCAACATACTAGGTTATGGCGTGAGATGACAGTTATTGAGAATATTTTGGTGCCTCCTCGAAAACAATTTTCCCCTAGCCTTTTGAAATCACTATTTTTGCCCAAAAGTCGAAAAGAAGAGGAAGAAAGGTTGGCCATGGCACATGAAATCCTCGACGAATTAGAAGTCCCTCATATGGCTCATAATTTAGCAAGTGAGTTATCCGGAGGGCAGTCTAAATTAGTTGACATTGCTCGTTCAAGAATGGGAGCTCCCAATCTTCTATTGCTCGATGAACCAGTAGCTGGAGTCGCAGGTCCTTTAGCAATGAAAATATTTGACAATCTTCGAAAAACAGTTGATGCAACCGGAATTTCGATATTAATAATTGAGCATAATATGGATTTCATACTTCGTCAAGGAGTTGATAAAATCATTGTGATGAATGATGGTGAAGTTCTAATGATCGGCACGCCCGATGAAGTTAAATCAAATAAAGCAGTGATTGAAGCATATCTTGGTTCTGTTGGTGATGAGGGATAATATGGCACGAATACTTGATGTAAAGGGACTTAATAGTGGATATGGCTCTGTCCAAATTCTTTATGATATTGACCTGTATGTTGAACAAGGAGAATTCGTGACTATCATAGGACCTAATGGTTGTGGGAAATCAACTCTAATCAAAACAATATTCGGAATCGCAACTCATTATTCAGGAACAGTTGAGCATCACGGAGAAGACGTATCAGGCTGGAGAACTGACCAATTAGTCAATCGTGGAATCGCCTATGTCCCTCAGGTGGACAATGTATTCCCGTCGCTCACAGTTCACGAAAATCTCCAGATGGGTGGCAATAATTTACCAACTGCACTTCTCAATGAAAGAATTGAGCGCGCATTGGAGATGTTTCCAGATTTATCTGATCGAGTTCATGATTTGGCAGCATCCTTATCTGGTGGTGAGAGGCAGATGTTGGCGATTTCTCGAGCATTGATTTCCAATCCGAAATTTTTGTTGCTCGATGAGCCGACTGCAGCGCTTTCACCACTCTATCAACAACAAATAATAGAGCGGATAGATTCTTTGAGAAAAGAGGGAATTACGGTATTGATAGTTGAGCAGAATGCCCGCCTTTCACTGGCAAGATCAGATCGTGGTTACATATTAGCTGGCGGAAAAGTTGTCCATTCCAGCGATGCTCAACAAATTCTCAACGATCCCGAAATAGGCGAATATTTCCTAGGATCAATAGATTGATTATTTTAGCAACTTTTCTGCTGCCCGCCCAATTTGATGCAATGATTCGAGTAGCCGATGACCATCATCGACAATAATTAATTCAATATTTTCATTTTCTTGAGCATAATTTTTTGAAAATGAAAATGGAACTATGTCATCATTTGTACCATGGATGATTACTGCTGATTGAGAAAATTTCGGCCAAGAATTATTTTCAGCACTTTCCATAAAATCCCATCCAAATTCAACATTATGTCCAAATCCATGATGAAAATATTGCCGAGTACCACTAGATTGCCATTCAGCGACCGCTTCTTTGCCAATATTGTCGCGGAAGTTTTCGTAAAGTCCGAACGCTGGTGCTAAGAGTACTAATTTCAAATCAGTATCTTTCAATTGAGATGCAGCATTAGCGATAGCGAGAGCTCCATATGATGACCCCATAATCAAGTCGAAATCAGGGTTTGCAGAAATCATCTCAAGAATGATATTTGTTTGATCTGAGATTGACCATCCATTTGCTGCCATCTCTGGAGAGATCACTTCCCAACCATATTCTTCAATCAAATAAGTTGGCTTCGAACCATTTGCCCTTCCTTCTAGGCCATGGGCCCACAGGACTTTCAACACCTTCACCTCAAATCACAAAAAGACAATCGTACAAAGTCGTTTTCAGTTTTGACCCGCTCCATCGGGTCATCACTTTGAGAATTCAAAACACGAAGGTGAATCTCGGCGACAACTTCGATCGTCGCCGTGACTAGATGACCGCCATGAACGACATGGTTGTCATCGGAGAAAACCGAATGAATGTGAGTAAAGGGGCCATCTGAGGAAGGTGCTAGATTGCCTTGAGTTGAGATTAATTCCATCGGTCCTGTATGAATGACGGTTTGGTAAATACCAGTCGAATCGAGAAATCCGAACTCGATATCACGTACTCTTCCGATGCCGCTGGTAATAGCTGCAGTAGTAATGCCGTGTTCAGAGAGAGATTGAATTGCTGTATGAATTTCTTCACCCTGATCTAATCGCAAGAATACATCATCACCAACACGTTGCAAATCCATGAATGGCGATAGGCACCTTAGATTTTAATTCCTCTGAAGGTAGATTTCCTTTGGACTTGGCTTGAATCATTATATTCTTGCAGTGGAAGCCCTCAGCACCACATTCGCTTACCTGCCCGTATCAAAACTCTCCAGTGGAAACATACGGGTAGGTTTTTCCAAACCATTTGGTTATAGACTGTGGACGCCCGTCTCAAATGCCCGGCGAGGATTAGACATGGCAATGGCAGCACACGATTCCTCTGCAAGATGGAAAACCTTCTTTTCTGAAGCAAAGGATTCGGATATCCTTCTCCTTCTTTCCCGACAGTCAAATACACCTGTTTTGGAAGTATCATTCCATGAGTTACAAGGTTTTGATCCTGAATTCGCTGAAGACATTTTGCAATTTCCTCGCCAAATTCTCGCGTCTGGAACCGAAATGTTGCGAGAGATTTGCCGTGAGCGCGGTGAAGATATTGATGTGATGTTGCGAGTTGGTGAATTACCGCGCGATTCTCGCCGCAGTTTGAGAGATATTGGAGCAGCGGACATCGAAAAACTCCGAAGTTCAGAAGTTATCGTTACAAAAATCTCTGATTTGAAGCCGAGGATGCACATTGCAGTTTTCCAATGCGAGGCGTGTGGATATAATGTTGAAATCGCACAACATAATGAACGCGAATTGGTCGAACCACTGAAGTGCGCCTCTACCGATCAAGGTGGTTGTGGAGAGACGGTTAAAAATGGCGCAACTCGTTTTGAATTGATTTACAATATTTCAAAACTGGTCAACAATCAGTGGATTGAGATTCAGGAATTGCCAGAGCAGGTTTCAAGTGGTTCGCAACCAGGTCGTGCCTCTGCTTTGTTAGAGGGCAATTTAGTAAACAAACATCTTCCAGGTCAGAGGGTTATTGTTAACGTAATTCCTGTTGTTCATTCTGAATATCGCCGAAACAAAAAGACTCCAATGTTTGATATCATGTATCATTTGGTTAGTTCTGAACACGAATCCGTACCATTTACCGAAATAAAAATTACCAAAGAAGAGGAGGAACAAATTCGTGAAATTTCTCAACGTGATGATTTGTTTAGATTGATGCAAAATTCCATTGCTCCATCGATTTTCCCAACTGGTGTTTTGCCCTTCGTCAAGCGCTCACTCGCTTTGCAATTATTTGGAGGGGTAGCTCGGATAAATCCAGACAAAACCCGAACTCGTGGTGATATTCATATTCTTTTGATGGGAGACCCTGGTGTTGCAAAATCTCAACTTCTATCATATATGTCAAAATTATCTCCTCGGGGGAAATTAGCTTCGGGTGGCGGAGTTTCTAGCGCCGGTCTTACCGCTGCCGCTATCAAAGATTCATTTTCCGATGGACGTTTTGCTCTCGAAGCAGGAATACTACCGTTATCTGATAGAGGTTTAGCTGCAATCGATGAATTCGATAAAATCAACAAAGAGGATCGTTCATCGATTCTTCCTGCGATGGAGCAGCAGCAAATCCACATCGCAAAGGGTGGAATTACTGCAACATTACCCACTCGTTGTTCGATTCTTGCTGCTGCCAATCCGACCGCAGGTCGATTTTCTCAACGAGGTGTAAACGCAAGCGTTCTTCACTCATTTAGCGAAACGGGATTACCACCACCCTTAGCATCTCGATTCGATATTATTTGGATGATGCGAGATGAAGTCAAGCAAGAGGACGATGAAAGAATTGCTCGGCATATTTTGGCGACTCGAACCCTTGGTGTCAGCGAATTGATGATTGAAGAAAATTTGGAGATGAATCCAGCCGATTCTAAATCTAAACAGATTACCGACATCGGGGTTGATGGTAAGGAGCACTTAACATCTAATTTCTTACGCAAATATATCGCATATGCAAAATTGAATTGCCACCCAAATTTAGATGATGATGCAACCGCTGCAATTTTGAATTATTATACCGAGGAACGCCAGTCTTATGGCCGTGGTGATCAAGATCCAGGAACAGATGTTATCCCTATTACCGCACGTGCGCTAGAGGCTTTAATTCGGTTAACTGAGGCTCATGCAAAGATGTATTTGCGCAATATTGCCACCAACGAAGATGCCCAAGTTGCTATCGCGGTTTACAAACATTGGAGAGAAGAAGCGGGAATAGAAGATGAGTCTGAATATTCCGGTACAACGACCAAAAATCGGAATATGACTAATGTTGTTCGGCAAATCATTAGAGATATTTGTGCCGAGAAAAACAACATTGCAACGATCACTGAAATCTACAATCGTGCTGCAGCCAAAAAGATTCCAGAGTTCACAGTCGATGAAGTAATTTCCAAGATGAGAACAGCAGGACAACTCTTCAGTAATCGAAACGATGAGTATTCTTTCGTCTAGGCTCAGCCGTTGAACATATGAGCGAGAGCCTCGCCACCTCGATTAGAATGGAACCGGTCGGCGATGTCTTTGCTTCGGATTCTTTGAATCCGCAAGGCCTTGGTTTCATGTGTGGGTTGGAAATCCACCAACAGTTGGCGACTGGAAAATTACA
>Ga0257111_1000246_pt1 | contig 22259 bp, 19 predicted proteins | sample LP_taG_6_FD_191567 | JGI IMG/M metagenome (GOLD analysis project Ga0257111, IMG submission 191567) | Marine microbial communities from Northeast Subartic Pacific Ocean, Canada - LP_J_2015_P26_500m | ecosystem: Environmental > Aquatic > Marine > Oceanic | place: Canada: Northeast Subartic Pacific...
CCTTTACGCCCAGTGATTCCGGACAACGTTCGCTACCTACGTATTACCGCGGCTGCTGGCACGTAGTTAGCCGTAGCTTATTCATCAGGTACCTTCCTTGCTATTCCCTGATAAAAGAGGTTTACAACCCTAAGGCTGTCATCCCTCACGCGGTGTCGCTGCATCAGACTTTCGTCCATTGTGCAATATTCTTAGCTGCTGCCTCCCGTAGGAGTGGGGGCCGTGTCTCAGTCCCCCTCTGGCTGGTCGTGCTCTCACACCAGCTACCCGTCTTAGGCTTGGTGGGCTATTACCCCGCCAACAACCTGATAGGACGCAAGCCCATCCAAGAGCGATAAATCTTTCATTTATAAAAATTATCTATAAATCGTATGCGGTATTAGCACAGATTTCTCTGTGTTATTCCCCACTCTAGGGTAAGTTACTTACGCGTTACTCAGCCGTCTGCCACTTAGAAATAAAGTTTTCCGAAGAAAACAATCTCGTTCGACTTGCATGCCTTAGACACACCGCCAACGTTCGTCCTGAGCCAGAATCAAACTCTTCAAAAAAAACGGTCTTTTCATTCACTGTTCAATTTTCAAAGTACGCTATCATTAATTAATCTTTATGATTAAATAATCATTGAGAAAAAATAATAACAAAGGCTTCAAGAAATGACAACACCTAATTTATAATCATTAGCATGTGTTATTTTTGAAGCGTAATCAACATTGTAGCAAATAAATAGGAGTTTTATCTATGGTGAAAAGTAATCCAGGTGAACCATACTCTCGAATATCTTCAAGAGAAGCTTATGAAATGCAAAAAAATGAAGATGCGACCATTATTGACGTTCGCAATGAAGATGAATATATATCCGGACATGTAACAAATGCAATCTGGGTACCCGTTGATGAAATTATTGAAAAATTTAATGAACTCCCTAAAGACAAGGATTTGCTTTTCATTTGTGCAGTTGGCGCTAGGAGTGGATTAGCAGCAGAATATGCAAGTTCCTTAGGTATTGATTCGAAAAGATTATTTAATATTGAAGATGGGACTCCCACTTGGATTAAAGAGGGATTACCAACCTCTTATAATAACGATTCATAATGAAGACTAATTCACAAGTATCTGTAGTTGGCTCAATAGCTTACGATGATCTCGTTACTTCTGAAGGCTCAAAAAGTAACCTTCTAGGAGGTTCAGCAATATATTTTTCAATCGCTGCATGCAACATGTCAAAGGTTTCTATTATAGGCTCTGTAGGAGAAGATTTCAGAAAGAAAGATTTGGAATTATTAGAATCCAAACAGATAAATATCAAAAACATTAATCATTCTAGAGGAACTACTTTTCGGTGGAAGGGAAGTTATGTAAATAATTCTGAGGAACCAGAAACTTTGATAACCAGTTTAGGTGTTTTTAAAGATTTTTCTCCATGCTTAAGTGAAGATATACAAAAATCTCAATATGTTTTTCTAGCAAATATATCTCCTTTGCTTCAAAAAAAAATTTCAAAGAGTTTGATTAATCCTAAAAGAATTGTTGGTTTAGATACAATGAATCATTGGATACTAGATATGAAAGAAGATTTAGAGTTTGTTATGAAAGATATAAATATCTTATTTATAAATAAAATTGAAGCTTTTTTATTGGCAAAATCTAAAAGCATTGAAGATTCAGCAAATTATATAATTGAGAAAGGACCAAAAATATGTATCATTAAAGATGGGAAAAATGGTTCATATCTTTATGTTAAAAATAATGAGACTTTTTTTTGTCCAAGCTACAAAATTGATAAATTAATAGATCCAACTGGTGCAGGAGATTCATTTGCTGGCGGTTTTTTTGGTTATATTTCAAATATTGATGAGCCTACGATAGAAGACTTTAAAGAAGCCATGATATATGGAACTGCTATTGCTTCAATAACCATTGAAGGATTTGGTATAAACAATTTATATAACATTAGTAAAAATGATATTTGTAAAAGAGTTAAAGAAATAAAAAATCAATTAATCATGGAGAAAAAATGAAATATGATATTAAAGACATAAATTTAGCTGAACAAGGTAGAAAAAAAGCAGAATGGGCTTCAAAAGAAATGCCTGTTTTAAAACAGATCAAAGAGCGCTTTCTTGAAGAGAAACCATTAAAAGATGTAAAAATATCTGGATGTTTACACGTGACTTCAGAAACAGCCAATCTAGCCTTAACTTTAAAGTCAGGTGGTGCAAAAATTTCTCTTTGTGCGTCTAATCCTCTTTCCACCCAAGATGATGTAGCAGCTTATTTGGTTAGTGAGAATATTCCTGTGTTTGCTATTAATGGTGAAGATAATAAAACATACTATAAACATATAAGTTCTGTGGTAGAAGAAAAACCAAATATAACTATAGATGATGGTGCCGACCTCGTTGCATATCTTCATAAAGAAAAACCAGAATTAATGTCTGAGATTATTGGAGGGATGGAAGAGACTACGACTGGTGTTATTAGATTGAAAGCACTAGCAAAGGAAAAAAAATTAAAATATCCAATTATAGCCGCAAATGACTCTCAGACTAAACATATGTTTGATAATAGATATGGTACAGGGCAAAGTACTTTAGATGGAATAATTAGAGCAACAAATATTTTGTTATCAGGGAAAAATTTTGTAATCATAGGGTATGGATGGTGTGGAAGAGGTTTAGCACAAAGAGCGAAAGGAATGGGTGCACAAACAATTGTATGTGAAATAGACCCTATTAAGGCTTTAGAAGCGGTGATGGATGGTCATCAAGTAATGAAAATGGAAGAAGCTTCAAAATTAGGAGATATTTTTGTCACGGTTACTGGAGGTTTACACGCTATAAACAAAAAACATTTAGAAAATTTGAAAGATGGAGCTATAATAGCAAATTCTGGTCATTTTAACGTAGAAATAGATATAGAATCTTTGGAAAAAATGAGTGAAACAAAAAAATCAGTCAGACCTTTTGTGGAAGAATATTCATTAGAAAATGGAAAAAAGATATGTTTACTAGGAGAAGGAAGATTGATAAATCTTGCTGCAGCAGAAGGACATCCACCTTCAGTAATGGATATGAGTTTCGCAAATCAGGCTCTAGGATGCGAATTTCTTTACAAAAATCAATCTTTGGCTTTGAGTGTACACGTATTATCTCCGGAGATTGATAAACAAATTGCGTCTTTAAAGTTAGAAGGTATGAAAATGAATTATGATGTTTTGACAGATACACAAAAAAAATATTTGAATTCATGGGATATGGGAACTTAACACTATGACAAAAAATTACTTTTTTACCTCTGAGTCTGTTTCAGAAGGTCATCCTGATAAAATGTGCGACCAGATCTCCGATGCTATTTTGGATGCTTGTTTAGCTCAGGATCCAATGAGTCGCGTTGCTTGTGAAACAGCAGTTAAGGGCTTTGAAGATGAAAGAACAGGCTTAGTATTGGTATTTGGAGAAATTACAACTAAGGCAAGTATAAATTACGAAAAAATAGTTAAAAATACAATCGGCAAAATCGGTTATACCAAACCTGCATATAATTGGACAAACGATTCTATAGAAATTCTTATTAAAATAGCAGAACAGTCACCCGACATTAAAGATGGAGTTGATATTTCAAGAGAAAATAGATTAGTTCAAACAAATGAAGACTTGGGTGAAGGTGCGGGAGATCAAGGTATGATGTTTGGTTATGCTTGTAACGAAACTAAAGAAAAGATGCCCTTAGCTATTACTTTGGCTCACAATTTGGTCAAAGAATTAGCATTAGTAAGAAAATCTCATAAATTAGAATATCTAAGACCAGACTCTAAAAGTCAGGTTACTTTAGAATACGATCATAATGATCAACCTATAAGAGTTGATACTATTTTAATCTCTACTCAACATGATGATGGAATTTCAAATGAACAAATTGAAAGAGATTTGATAGAGCATGTTATAAATAAAAAAATAAATCCTGAGCTTATGGATAATGAGACTAAAATATTAATTAATCCGTCAGGAAAGTTTGTAATAGGAGGTCCAGTAGGTGATGCTGGATTAACTGGAAGAAAAATTATAGTTGATACCTATGGAGGAGCGTCAAAGCACGGAGGAGGAGCATTTTCAGGTAAAGATCCAACAAAAGTAGATAGGTCTGGAGCTTATGCTGCTAGACATATAGCAAAAAATATAATTGCAGCCAATTTATCCAAAAGAGTAGAGGTTCAAATATCTTATGCAATCGGTCAAGCTGAACCCATATCTGTCATGGTAGACACTTTCGGAACAGGAATAATTGAGGATCATCTTATTGCGAAAGTTGTAAAAGCAAATTTTGATTTAAGACCAAAAGCGATAATTGAAAGATTAAAATTAAGAAATCCGATCTATGAACAAGTAGCATCTTATGGACATTTTGGCAGAGACGATCTTGATCTTTCGTGGGAAGAAACTGATTTTGTAAAATTATTAAATAAAGCAATTTAAAATAATTTCTATGAAAAATAAAGTGAAATTTGGAACAGATGGTTGGAGAGCAACTCCATCTATGGGTTTGAATAATAAAAACATTATGATTTGTGCTCAATCATTTTCAGACTATATTAATCGAAAATATTTGATGAACCAAAAAAAAATATTAATTGGTTATGACACTCGTAAAGATTCAAAAAAATATGCTGAATTAACATATAAAGTATTGGAATCTAACAACATAGAAGCATTCATAACTTCACGTCCAACACCTACTCCAATTTGTAGTTTTCATATAAAAAACTCAGATAAAATTGGAGGAGTTATAATTACTGCTTCACATAATTCAAAAGACTGGAATGGCTTCAAAATCAGATCAGGAGATGGAGTGAGTTTTAATGAAAAAGAGACAAAAAAAATAGAGAGTATTGTTGATTATTACTCTAATAATAATGACAAAATAAAATTTAAAAAAATAATAAAAATAAAAAAATTAGACATCATCAAAGCATATCTTGAAGCCCTAAGAAACATAATAGATTTTGATCAGTTGAAAAAAATCAATAAAACAATTTGTGTAGATTATATGCATGGCTCAGTATCAGGAATATTAGATAAAATTCTTCCAATAAACACAAAGTTTTTAAGAGAAAATTTGGATCACACTTTTCCAAATATGGAACAACCTGAACCAATTCTAAAAAACTTAACCCCTTTAGTAAATGACATCAAAGATAATAAGTTTACTGTAGGTATCGCATTTGATGGAGATGGTGACAGACTGGGAGTAGTAGATGAAAATGGAAAATTTCAAAATGCAACTGATGTTTTTGCTATCTTATCAAACCATGTTTTAAAAAAATACAAATCATCAGAAAGTATTGGTACGACTGTTACTATGCCAACAATTATTGAAGAGGTAGCAAAAAAAAACAAATCTAAAATCTTTAGAACACCTGTGGGTTTTAAAAATTTAGCCCCCTTACTAGAAGAATCAAAAGTAATTTTTGCTGGAGAAGAGAGTGGCGGTTATTCGATAAAAAACCATGTATCTGATAAAGATGGAATTTTATCAGCTCTTTTGTATTTAGAATGTTTAGCTACAAATAATTGTAAACCAAGTGATTTATTGAAAAATATCCAAAAAGAATTTGGAATGAAAAGCTATCAAAGAATCGATCTAAAGTTTAATGAAAAAGATCGTAAAAAAGTATTAGTGAAACTTTCTGATTTACATAAAAATTTCAGTGATAACAATTCCTTAATAAAGGTAGATAAAACTGATGGAATTAAATTTTTCCTAACAAATGATGAATGGGTTTTAATAAGAGAGTCAGGAACTGAACCATTATTAAGGATATATATAGAAAGTCACTCTGAGGAAAAAATAAATCTATTGAAAAACAAAGTTTTATCTTTCTTAGAAATTGAATTTTAAATTTTTTCTATATTTTTTATCTGTCACAATATTGTTTTGAAAAGAATCATTATTTTCAGTTTCTTCATGTAGTTGAAATATAGTAATCAAATCTTTTAACAATTTTTTCATTTTGTTATTCATTTTCAACAAATTTTTTTCAACGGTTGTTACATCTACCGGAGGTTTCGAATCATCCCACGAATCAAAATCAGTAACAAGTGCAAAGCCTATATAGCATAACCCTACTTCTCTTGCTAATTTTGCCTCAGGAGGTACAGTCATTCCTATTAAATCTCCTCCCAATTTTTTATACATACGTGATTCAGCTCTAGTTGAAAAAGAAGGTCCAGATATACCTACATAATTTCCACCAAACTTAATTTCATGATTTAATTGATTTGAGTAATTTTTGATTTGATTAAATAATTTTTTGCAAATAGGATCAGCTAAAGAAGCATGCCCAACTAAATTTTTATCATAAAAACTTATATTTTTATTTACAGTATTATCAATATATTGATCAATCATGACAATATCTCCTGGTAGATAATTATCATTAAGTGATCCTACAGCTGATATTGATAGTACAGTTGTCACATTAGATTTAAACAAAGCTTCAATGTTAGCCTTATAATTTATTTGGTCTGGTGGAATAATATGACCTCTTGCATGTCGAGGTAAAAAAGCAATTGGAACATCATTCAGCAAACCATAAAGTAGTAAATCAGATGGTTTCCCGTAAACACAATCCAAATTTACCCATTGAGCTTCCTTAATGTCTTTGGAAAAATCAACTCCACTTCCTCCAATTATTCCTACTCTTTTGTCTATCAATTTATCTCAAACTTTAATATATTATTTAATTCTATAATTATTTATTTTATTATAATTAAATTTATATTTTTTTGTAAAAATGGCCGGGGTGGCGGAATGGTAGACGCGCCAGACTTAAAATCTGTTGTCCTGATAGGACGTGGGAGTTCGAGTCTCCCCCTCGGCACCAAAGCTAAAGTTTGGTAGAGTTTGATACAATAAAATTATCCTATGGCGACGTGGCGAAGTGGCTAACGCAGTGGTTTGCAAAACCTCCATTCATGGGTTCGAATCCCATCGTCGCCTCCAAAGACCTATATCTTATAAACTTTATTGTAAACTTGAATTCTATGTCTACTACTGTCAACAATAAGTAAATTTCCCTTATGAAAAGTTAGAGAAGTTGGACACCAAAAAAGCTTTTCTATATGGGCAGATTCGTTAAATGGATCATTTTTAAAACTTTCTAGTTCAAAGACTAGCTTTGATTTTAATCTTGCTTCTTTTTCCTCAACATTAGTATTTAAAAAATCTTTAGCCCATTCTGATAAAGTAGCTTCACCTCTATTTGAGCATAAGAAATCACCCTCTTTATCAAAAACTTTCAATTTATGATTCCCCCAATCAGATATATATATATTGCCCTTATCATCTATAGCACATGAAGATGGATGGAGTATATTTTCTTCTTGATCGCCTTTTGATCCTACGGATCTGACAAATTCACCATTAGTAGTAAATTCTTGAATCCTGTGATTTCCCCAATCAGATACATATAATCTATCATCAGAATGAAAAGTTATTCCCCAAGGTAAATATAAATTACCTTCAGATGTCCCCTGAGAAGAAAATTTCTGAATAAAGTTACCTTCTTCATCAAAAACTTGAATTCTTCCATTTCGATGATCTACAATATACAACTTGTTTTCATTATCAAAAACTAGCCCATTAGGTCCATCAAATTCACCATCACCCTTACCAAATTGACCAAAAGAAGATATAAATTTACCCTCGGTTGTCATTATTGTTATTTTATTTAGATATTCATCTGAAACATAAATCTTATCTGAATTACTAATCGCAATAGAAGATGGCCACATAAATTGTCCATCTTGAGTCCCAAAAGAAGCAAATGTACCATGATATTCTTCATTCATATCCATTACTGTAATTCTGCATCCTCTAGTGTCATAATCATGACCTCTTCCAAGAACATAAATACGATTGTTACTATCAAAAGATAAATCAAAAGGATAATAAAACCCTCTACCTTGCATAGCAGCTATGCCCATAGTTTTTCTACTTTCAATTTTAAAAGAAGTAGTCATATTATGTTCTCTGGTATTCAGGCATGGCTCCTACTAATTGGAGAAATTCAGATAAGTTATCATCAGTTAGATCTTTTTCAGAATCTATTTTTGACTTCACAAAATCATTTAAAGTTTCTTTAGTAGTTTTTGATACAATAATTGCACCTAGTTCTTCTAAGACAATTTCTATTAAAAACTCAGGAGTAAATTGATTAGAAATATTTGATTTAATATTATCTATAATTTTCCTAATGCCTAAATTGTTCACATTACCTAATTTTGAAGATGAAAAGTTAACACGTTCTACTACAGTTCCTGAGTCTAGCCACTCTGTGCCCCAATGCCATCCTTCTACAGATGGCGGATTCATCGCATGTTGACCCATGAATTGTGTATGGGAATTAGTTAATGATTGTTCCTTATCGGGTCGATGAAATTCCTTGGTTATTCTAAGAGTGCCAGCAACTAGTTCTATAGGGCTCTTAACTCTTTTATTCCATACTTTCTCAGATTTAAAGAATTTTGATTTAAATAAAAATCTCAACATTTCTTTTATGTTATATCCTTTATCAAAATAAACTTCTGATAGTGCTTCTATAGCTTCAGGATTGTTTGGTTTTTTATAAGGCCATTCTGGCACCGGAGGTTCATCCTCTACAAAAAAACTATAAATATGCCTAGATATGAATTTTGCAGTAGCTTTTTGCTTACAAATTATTTCAATTATATCTTCACCATTAAATTTTCCTGTCTCACCTAGAAATGTTTTCTCATCTCCATCATGATCATCTTCTTTATATTCAAAATGCATAGCTAATCGACCATATGGCCAAACAGAATCTCTCTGAGACTTAGCAGTCATATAATCTTTATTAGCAATTGTCCAACCAGTAAAAGCTCTAGCCACTTCCTTAATATCCTTTTCTGTATAATTTCCAGTCCCCATAGAGAAAAGTTCAAGCAGTTCTCTACCATAATTTTCATTAATTGCGCCTTTATGACTTTCACAGTTATCTAGCCATATAATCATTGCAGGATCTTTAGAGAGTTGAAGAAGTAAGTCTTGATAATTACCTAAGCCATAATTTGAAAACATTTTTATCTGATCAGCCAATACATATCCATTTGCTAATTTTGCATAACCTGTAGCAAAAATACCGTGCCAGAAAAGTGAAATTTTATCCTTGAAAGGAAAATCGCTCCAAACCATTCTATAAAGCCAAGTAGCACCATTTGCAGAACTACCCATTGGTGATTCATAATCAGGTTGATATCGATTTATCATATGAGTTGAGACTTCATAATTTGGTTCTAAATCTAGGATTTCATCAACTTGATTATCGTATCCTTTTTTAACATATTTATTTAATTCATCTTTAGTTGAACCAAATCCTACCCTTCTCATTAGGTGGGCCATTAATAAAATTTCATTGCTTGACATTGTCTATATTCCTGTATTTATAAAGTTATGTTGTTCATAATTTTTACCTAAAATTGGTACTGAATCTATTCCTAACCATTGATCTAGCAAAGTAGCGTATGTACATCTAAAGTCGTTATTATATTTCATATCTCCTTCTACCTGTTCAGATAATTCTAAAGAAGGTTGTTCTCCGTAGAATCCGCCTTTTACAGAACCTCCCAAAACAAAAGCTACACCTCCTGATCCATGGTCAGTACCTGAACCATTATCTTCAATTCTTCTACCGAATTCTGAAAAAAGTAATACTGTTACATCATTTTCTCTATCATGTTCTCTTAGGTCTTCAAAGAAATCACCCAATGCATCTGAAAGATCTTTCCATAGTTTAGCATGGTTAAATAATTCTCCTGCATGAGTATCAAAACTTCCTTGTTGAGCATAATAAATTTTAGTTCCAACATTAGCAAAAATTACTTTAGCAATATCTTTTAAGTTATTTGAAATAGGATTATCCGCATATTCAACTGAGGAAGAATATTGAGAGTTTGCCCCACTTAAAATATCGACTCCAGTCATAGCACTTACACCATTTTCACTTAGTGTATTTAAAATTGCATCTCTACCTTGATTTGGTCCGTACATCCTTGAAAAATAATTTAAAACATTTTCTCTTTGAACTGAGCCTTTAATATCAGGCATCAGACCATATGTATTTAAATCTCCCACTGATGCAACCGGTACATCTTTGCACACTAATGCTCTTGGAAGACCACGACCAAAATTTACAGCTGTTACAACGTTTTTATGTTTAGGATCAATTTCTCTTATTGTTCGACCAAGCCAACCATCTGATGCTATAGTTTCTGATTCAGCAGTATGCCAAATATCCATTGATCTAAAATGTGAACGATTTGGAACTGGATAACCAATACCATTAATTACAGCGACTTTGTTTTGGTTCCATAATTTATTAATCTCTCCCATTTCAGGATGAAATCCTAATGAACCATTAATATCAATAATTTTATTTTCAGTAAGGTGGATTGCAGATCTCGAATCATGGTATATCCCATTTGTATAAGGAACCAAAGTATTCATTGCATCATTTCCACCAGAAAGTTGAATTACAACTAATGATCTTTCCTTTTGTTCTATCAAAAAATCCCTCCGATTTGGATTTGAATTTAACATAGAATTCTAGAATTGATTATTAAAATTTTCAAGTCTTTAGTAAGATTTATATAGTAAAAATCATTCTGGTGCCGAGGGGGAGACTCGAACTCCCACGTCCATACGGACACTACGCCCTCAACGTAGCCTGTCTACCATTTCAGCACCCCGGCAAATGGCAGGAGCGGGAGGAATCGAACCCCCGACCTCTGGTTTTGGAGACCAGCGCTCTAGCCATCTGAGCTACGCTCCTACGATTAATGAACTTTAATTTTATCAATAAAAATAATATTACACGAGAGTTAAGTGTGGGAGATAAATTTAGATGTAAACAGCTTTACTAATCAATCGAATCTATTAACATCTATTTTTATTGTTCAAACCATAACTATACGTAAAGTAAGAAAGCACAAATATTTTTTAAAATAATTTGTGCTTTCTTGTTATCTATGTTCTTTTATAATGCGTTTGTTCCTGAATCACTTGTTCTTACTCTAATAACATCAGAAATTTCAGAAATGAATATTTTCCCATCTCCTATTTGACCTTCGTCTCCTGATTTTGCAGCCGAAATAATTGAATCCACTACTTTCTTCTGCTTTGACTTTTCAGTGACAGATGTTATACAAACTTTAGGAACTGCAACTCTGTGGGAAACCCCACCTCTACCAGTAAACACTTCTATTCCTTCTTGTGTACCCCTACCAGTAACATTTTGATACGTAAAACCGGTACAGCCAGCTTCAGCCATAGCATCTATAACTACGTTCACTCTTTCCGGTCTTACTATTACTTCAATTTTTATCATATCTTTCCTCTTTTCTTATTAATCAGCTCCATCAGCTACATAAGCTCTTTCACCATGATCAGATATATCCAACCCATTATCCTCATCTGATTCTGACGATCTCAAACCTAATCCAGGAATAACATCCAATATTTTTAGAATCAATAAACTCACTACTAATGAATAAATCATTGTTGCTAGAACAGCAATAATATTCTCAATGAATGCATCAGTTTTGCCATATATTAATCCCACACTTGTCGCAAAAATACCAGTACCAACTGCACCTACTATTCCTCCAATACCATGAATAGCAAAAACATCAAGCGCATCGTCAAGAGAGGTTTTATTTCTTAATTGCACTGCATAGAAAGTAAAAACACCACTAAGAACACCCAAAGCTAAAGCACCTCCAACTCCCACAAACCCAGCAGCTGGGGTAATGGTAACTAATCCAGCTACAGCTCCTGAGGCCGCTCCAACTCCATTTACTTTTCCTCCGTGTATCATACCTAAAATTACCCAAACCATCATTGCAACCGCTGCACAAGTGTTAGTGACTAAAAATGCTGTCACTGCTGTTCCATTCGCAGCCAATCCAGAACCAGCATTAAATCCAAACCAACCAAACCAAAGTATCGATGCTCCAAGTATTACATAAGGAACATTATGTGGTTCAATACCTCTATCAACGTTCCGTCTTCTTCCTACCAATGCCGCTGCAGCTATTGCTGCCATTCCAGCATTAATATGGACAACTGTTCCTCCAGCGAAGTCTAATGCTCCACCTTCAGTTCCAATAACTCCTTGAAATAACCATCCATTTTCATGCCAAACCCAATGACATATTGGTGCGTATACAAGTGTCACCCAAAGAACTAAAAATACCATGTAAGTTTTAAAATTAAATCTTTCACAGAAAGCACCTGTGATTAAAGCAGGAGTAATGATCGCAAACATCATTTGAAAAACAGCAAACATTTGCCCATCGGCATCATCTACACCTGAAAGAGCAAAATTATCAAATGTTCCTATAAATGCTCCTCCTCCTCCAAAAGCCAAGCTATATCCCCATAACACCCAAACTATACTAACAATTCCTATCGATATAAAAGAATACATAATAGTCGAAATTACATTCTTTCCTCTGACTAAACCTCCATAAAAAAAAGCCAAGCCAGGAGTCATCAATAAAACCAACGCTGATGCAATCAGCATCCACGCAATAGAACCTGAATCCATAATTTCCCTCCTAATAAATTATTCGTCTATTAAAAGACTTAATATTGTAAATCTATTATTATTATGTTTTGATTCTGTTACAAAAATGTTTCATAAATGTAAATTCTATTTATTTATGATGAATAAATAGAATTTACGAAACCTCTAAAATATATAAAGAATAAACTTACCAAAATATATAATAATCCATTTGAGCGACATGAACCTTTGTCACTACTATTGGACAATTCTTGATTAGAATCTATTATTTTACCTTCTTTAGAATCTATTATTTTACCTTCTTTATTATAATAAGGATTAGCACCAACAAATTCTCTCCAGTTATTATCAAGTCCATCAAGATTGAACCCATAAGTATTAAAGAGCGCATCATCTATAATTTGACCATCAGATAAATTTAAAAGCAATAATTCCATCTTCTGTTTACCAAAAGAATCAATCAAATAATTAACAACACTCCTTGATTGACCATAGGAAACTAATGTTAAATTGGGGTCTCCAGGAAAAACTATTAATTGTTTTAATGGTTTTAAATTATTTGTACCAATTCCCCAATCTAAATAATGATCATAGGTAACTGTTTTATCTCTATTGGCATATTCTGCAAGTCCCTCATTTAACCAGAGGGGCAAAAGAACAGATCCATCAGTAGCTCTACCAACAAGTATATGCATCATTTCATGCGTAGAAGTACCTATGTCATTTCTACCAGCTAAAACTAATACAACGCTAGCCTCGTCAAATGCTTGTCCAGCTGTTATCAACTTTCTATTTGAAGTTTTTGATTTTGATCTAATTGCACCAATCATTTCTGAATAATTGTTATAAAGTACGATTGTTATAGGATCATCAATAACATCACCAACTATAGGAAACATCTCCTGTAATAATTCATTACATTCTTCAGATAATCTTTCTGCCCTAGTACGTGAATATCTATAGTAAATATTGACAGATCTATCTTCATATAGCTCCCAATCATCAAATCTTGTGTCCATTAAAACAAAATTTTGATCTGGTGTTATGATTTTTGTATTATCATCAAAATAAATGACTAAATTCCATGTTATTTTTGATCCAGGAGGAATTAGTCCTCCTTGTGTGCTTATTCGAAATTCCATATCACCAACTACATTTAAATCTTTTTGTGCAAAATCCATATATGAATATTGCAAAGTTTTTCTATCTCCAGTTTTAAATTCAACTTTTATGTCTTCAATTTTTTTGGTAGATTCTCCTTCAAAATGAAAATTTATAGTTTCAGGAAAATCTACAGAAACAGAAAATTTTTGATTTTTTACTACCTCAGATTGATCCATTTGTTGGGAGAATAGATATTCTTGATTATTAATGAATAATAAAAATAATAATAAATAAATAACTTTATTTTTTAGCATTCCTTAACCCTACGTACAATCTCATTAAAGCACTAAAGAAAGTTCCAATGCTTAATATATATAATGCAATCAGAGGCTGTGAAAAAATTAACAAAATAACTAGAATTATTGATCTTTCAACTCTCGTAAAAAAACCTGATTTATTTTCTATATTTAGGCTTTCACTTTTTGCTCTTATGTAACTTATCATAAAAGAAAAAAGAAGAGTAATACTACATAATATAACAGCCGTTTTATCAACTTGTTTATATAGAAAAAAACCTATAATAGATAAATAGATTACACCTTCTCCACAACGATCAATAACAGAATCTAAAAGATTTCCAAAATCACCATCTTTCCCACTAATGCGAGCCATAGTTCCATCAATAGAATCAAAAAATATTCCTATTCCTATGATAATTCCTCCAATCAAAAAATTCCCATTAAAGACAAAATAGCTGCCTAGACAGGTAATGATAAATCCCAAAAAGGTAACAATACTAGGAGTCAATTTCAAATATAAAAAAAATTTCGATAAAGGTATTTCGTATAGATCTGTAAGATATGATCTTATGTACTGTCTAATTTTTTCCATTGTTAATTATTAGAATTGATTATTGTATTAGTATATTTATTAATTATTTCAGAAACTATAAATTCCCATGAGTATTTTTTAGTACTATTTAAGGCCTTTATTATTTTCTTGTTAGTAGGTATTTTCTTTTCCAATATTTGAAATAACACTTCTTCAAGAGAGTTTATAGAACCAGATTTAAATAAAAACCCTAATTTCCCATCATCAAGAACTTTTTTGTAACCTGAAATATTTGAAGCAACCACTATTGTTTTTGAAGCCATAGCTTCTATCAAAACTATCCCAAAAGATTCATTTGAAATTGCGGGCGAACAAAAAATATCTACATTTTGATAATATGATGATATTTCATTTTGTCCAATGGTTCCTAAATACTGTATATCAGACTCACATTCATTATAATCACTAAATTTTCTCAAATAATTAATATTACCTGGTCCGATTATTATTAACTTTATGTTTGAAATTTTTTTTCGCAATTTGCAAAAAGCTAAATATAACAAATCCAAACCTTTTCTTTTTTCATCAAATCGGCCTACAAATAATATTTTGTTTTCTTTTGATTGTATTTCTTTAGGAATATTATTTTTACTAGAAAATGCTTTGAAATTTATTCCATTAGGGATAATGAAATAATTATTATGAAAATACTTAGAGATATAATCTTTCGATAATTCAGAAACACAAATTAGTGTATTAATTCTTTTTATAAAAAAATTCAATATGTAATTAAAATAAAAATAAAAATAGTTTAAATGTTTACTATAAGCATGAAAAGTAGCTATTTTAGGCACATTAGAAGAAATAAGATTTATAAATAAATTAGAAGCTATCATAGGTTCATGAAGATGTATTACATCGAAAGTATCAGTATTAAAAAAATTTCTATATGAAAAAATCTTTTTAAAATCTAAAGATATAGTTGCTTTTGAACCAAGAGCTGAAAATTTTTTCCCTAAACCTAATGAAAAAAAATTTACTCCTTCAACAGAATGAATGTTTTTATTACTTAAAGGGGCAAATATAGTAACAATGTTATTTTGTTTTTTTAATTCTTTAGCTAAATGAAATATATGTGATTGTACTCCACCTGGCAAAGAAAAATCATATGGTGATATTAAAGCTATTTTCAAATGTTTTTATTCGTTAGATTTAGAAAAGTCTTGTACTGCCCTTCGAGCATCATCATCCCTCATTTGAATAGGAGGAGATTTCATAAAATAAGCACTTGGAGCTTCTACTGTTCCTGATACACCTGTATCCAGTGCTATCTTTGCACATCTAATAGCATCAATTGCGACTCCAGCTGAATTTGGGCTATCTTCAACTTCCAGTTTAAGTTCAACATTAAGAGGTACATCTCCCCATGAAGTCCCTTCTAATCTTATATATGCCCATTTACGATCTTCAAGCCAAGGAACGTGATCTGAAGGCCCTATGTGTACTTCATCCGTTGGTAATTCTTTTTCTAATTGCGATTGGACTGCATTGGTTTTTGAAATTTTCTTACTGGTTAATCTTGATCTTTCAAGCATATTTAAGAAATCTGTATTTCCACCAAAGTTTAATTGATATGTTCTGTCTAATCTGACACCTCTATCTTCAAATAATCTCGCTAATACTCTATGAACAATTGTTGCTCCAACCTGACTTTTTATATCATCACCTACAATAGGAAGTCCTTTATCCTTAAATCTCTTTTGCCAATAGTCTTCTCGAGCAATGAACACAGGTATACAATTTACGAACGCACAACCCGCTGCGAGTACTTGTTCTACATACCATTTTGTTGCTTGCTCAGATCCTACAGGTAAATAATTAATAACAACATCTACTTTTTTATCTCTAAGGATTTGTATAATATCTGAAGTTTCTGATCCTACAGAATCTTTATCTTTATCTATTTCAATAATGTCGGCTAAATATTCTCCTACACCATCGTGAGTCATACCTCTTTGCACAGTTACTCCTGTCTTAGCAACATCATGAAATTTCAACGCATTATTATTTTTAGTAAAAATAGCTTCAGATAAATCTTTCCCAACTTTATCTTTATCGACATCGAACGCTGCAACAACATTAACATCTCCAATAGAATAACCTCCTAAAATGTTATTCATAAGTCCAGGAACTTTTATTTCATTATCTTCAATCTCAGAATATTTTTGAATTCCTTGAACTAAAGAAGAGGAGCAATTCCCAACTCCTATTATGGCTACATTGATTTTTCCCAAAAGAAGCTCCCTAAGTAATATTTATAAATAAAAGAATAATCAAAACACTATAGAAAATAGTCAACTATTTTCTATAGTGTTTTTTTAAGAGTTTTAATTATTGATCTATTGCTTTAGCAGAGAATTGTTTAAAACTTAGTTGTTTTATATATGGATTATTACCTTCCCATATATAATCAAATCCACTTTTCATCATTTGATACCAATTACTTTTGTTATTAACATTCAAAATAGGCAATAAGCCTTCTATTGTTTCTCCTTCAAACGTTTTTGGCATACGGCCAAATGAATAATTTTCTATGAATGCATTTGTTTCTGTCAATACAAGATAGTTCGATGGCCAATAATCAACAAACTTAACATTTATAGAGAAATTTTTTAATTTTTTTGATTGATTAATGATAGATTTTATTACATTAAAACTTATCCAAGAGTCTGCAAAAAGAGGAGCAGATTTATATTTAACATCTTCAAAATAATCATCACCATATTCTCTGATAGCTCTTGCTCTCGCATAACTCCCCATTGGATCTACTAATAGAGCTTTTATTTTTATTTCTCTATCTTCATCAAGAAAAGTTTTAATAACTGATGAATATACATCATCACCAAAAAACTCGCGTAATCCAATCCCTTGTAAATATATTTCTCCAGAAGAATTCAAGAGATGATTACTAATGAATTCAACTGTTTTATTTTCCAGTTTTCTGGGAGGTAAAATATTTTCTAATCCATAATCTATTCCATTTGAAATAAGATTATTGAATTTTAACAGTAATTCTTTTTCTGATGATGTTTTTGAATAGTTAATATTATTATTCTGAGATTTATTTTCATTTGTAAGGTTCTCTTTTTTATCAAACATTTCATCAGAAATAAACCAATTTTTACCGATTCTTTTACCTGAGATAGTACCTTCATTTAGCCATTTATAGACAGTCTTTTCGCTTACGTTGAGTCTGCTAGCTACGTCTTTTACCTTTAATTCCATAATTAATGATTATTTTCTATAATATTCTATTATTTTCTATTATAGTCTAAAATGCTAATGCAGATCCATCTTTTCTTGGTTCAGTTCCAACCGAAATGACACCGGTTTCAGAATTAATTTGGCAAATTTGACCTCCTCCAAACATTATTCTCTCATTCCCGGATACGGTTTCTATTTTGTGTCCTTTATTTACTAAGTCGGTTATTATTTTTTTATCTAAATCTTCTTCAACATAAATGGTTTCCATTGTTTGAACATCTAATGAAAACCTTAAAGCATCAAGTGCATCTTGGGGATCTAGATTATAATCAACCATGTTTGAAATAACCTGTAAATGTCCTTGTGGTTGTTGAAATCCTCCCATGACCCCAAAAGAAAGCCATAATTGATTATCCTTCGTTGCCATGCAAGGTATTATTGTGTGATATGGACGTACATTCGGCTCTAAATAATTAGGATGTTTTTTGTTTAAACTAAATAATGCTCCTCGGTTTTGTAATGCAATTCCGGTTTCTGGAACAACCATTCCTGATCCAAAACCTTGAAATAAAGAGTTTATTAGAGAACAGCCCATACCGTTTTTATCTATCGCCGAAACGTATACCGTATCACCAGTAGATTGGAAAACACCATGCTCAATATTTTGCATTGCATTATCATTAGAAATCTGATTATAAAGACTTTTTGAATAAGTTTTGGATAATAATTCTTTTGTGGGAACATTAGTTTTATTTGGATCAGTTACAAACCATAAGGCGTCTGAAAATCCTAGTTTCATCGCTTCAATTAAATAATGATAGAATTCAGAGCTATTTCTAGGTATTTTTCCCATGTTAATATTTTCAATAATATTCAAAGCTATCAACGCTGCAATACCTTGTCCATTTGGTGGACATTCAAATACATCTATTCCTCTATAGTTAGTTTTTATAGGCTCAGTCCAAAAGGATTTGTAATTAGCCAAATCCACTTCATCGAGCCATCCTCCTTCTTCTTTTACAAATTTTGCTATTTTTTTTGCAATTGATCCACGATAAATCGTATCAGATCCATCTTTTGCAATTTCTTTCATCGTCTTAGCCAAAAGGGGTAAAGTTACAATTTCCCCTTCTTTTGGAGCATGACCATTTAATAGTAATTCATTACCCGAAGGCCTAAATTTTAACTTTTCTAAATTTGATTGCCATTGCCATGCAATTAATTTACTAACAGGAAAACCTTTCTCAGCTAAATTTATAGCAGGTTGTAGTGATTCCGATAAACTTATTGATCCAAACTTTTCTAAAATACTTTCCCATCCATCAACTGAACCAGGAACAGAAACTGAATAAGCAGCACCTGGTCCTTCAGTTGGAATAGAAGAATAACCTTTTTTTAATAATTCATTTGGATCAGAATTTCTTGATGATTGCCCAGAACCGTTAAAGGAATATACTTGCTCAGATTTTGGGTCCCATATTAAAGAAAAAATATCTCCTCCTATTCCGGTAGACATAGGCTCTACAGCATTAAGCGTAATGGCCATTGCTATAGCAGCATCAACAGCGTTACCACCTTTTTGCAATATATCTATGCCTACTTGAGAAGCTAAAGGTTGACTGCTAGCAACTCCTCCATTTAAACCATGGACAGTAGATCTTCTGGATGAAAAAAAACTCATTTAATTTCCCCTATATTTTTCATTACACGTTAGAGTATACACATAAACGAATAAACTATTACGTGTAAATTAATTTCTTCTTGGATTTAAAATATCCGTCAATCCATCACCTATTATATTCCAGCAAAATATCATAATCCAAATTACTATTATGGGAGCAAGTAATTGTTCTGGATGATTTGTAAGTACAGAAACACTAGCTCCTCCTCTACCAGTAACATCTGCTATCATTGCTCCTAAACTAGGTCTGGGAGGTTGCACTCCAAGACCAAAAAATGAAAGCATTACTTCTGATAAAGCAACTGCCCCTAAACCAAATGTTGAAGTTACAATAAGGGGTGAAATAACATTGGGTAAGACATGTTTAAAAATAATGCGCATTGTACTAGCACCAGAAGTTTTAGCTGATAAAACATAATCAACTTCTCTTATTTGAAAAACCTGTGCTCTTATAAGACGCATGGTTCCAAACCAACTAAGGGGTAAAAGTGCTACTCCTATTACAATATAATCGACAACTCCTGAACTTATAATTCCAGAAAAATTAAATTTTTCCTCAATATTGTATATAAATTGAGTTATCCTGGGTCTTAGTGTGGCCGCAAGTAATATAATTAGCAAAATATCAGGAAAAGAAGAAACTAATTCCCCTGATCTCATAACTATAAAGTCAAAAAGTTTTCTATAGTAACCTGCTAATAATCCCAAAAATAGACCCAAAAATAACGATCCAGTAAGTAAGCCAGTAATTGTAACTATCACAGTAGTTTGTATACCCCATATGACCCTAGATAGAATATCTCTTCCTAACCTGTCAGTTCCTAACCAATTTTCAAAATCAGGCCCAGCTTGAGTTTTTAGGAGGTTTGTTTCTGTATAATCATAAGGTGCCAACAAAGGTGCGAATATACCAGTTAGATATACCAACATAAGAATAATAATAGATAAAGAGGCTAATTTTTTTCTAGATAATTGATTAAAAAATAGCCTAAAACTAGAAACGTTTTTTTCGTACTTATTCATTATTGCATTTCAATTCTTGGATCTACTAAGGTATATATAAAATCTATAATCAAATTTGCTATAACTAAAGCTGTCGAACCTATTAGAACGACCGCCATTATAATTGGATAATCTCTTGAATAGACTGAATCTAATGAAATTCTACCTACACCGGGAATCCCAAAAATAATTTCTACTATTAAAGATCCTCCAAATAAACCTGCTAAAGTGAAACCAATAATTGTAATAACTGGCAACATAGCATTCCTAAATGCATGCTTCCATAAAACCATAATCTCACTAACTCCTTTTGCTCTGGCTAATTTAACATAATCAGAATCCAATACTTCCAACATAGATGCTCTAACTAACCTAACAAATACAGCCGAGCCTGGAATTCCCACAGTAATAGCCGGAAGAATAATTCTTTTATCAAAGACTCCACCCCATCCTGAAGTTGGTACAAGATCCAATTTCAAAGCAAAGATCAGAATCATCAAAGGAGCTGTAAAAAACACAGGCATTGCATAAAAAAATAAAGTAGAAATTACTACACCTGGATCTTTGGCACTACCATAATGAACGGCAGCATAAAAACCTAAAGGGGTACCTATTGAAATAGCTATTAAAAATGCAATTAAATTTAATTGTGCCGAAACTAATAATTTAGGTAAAAGTAAAGAAATAACGGGGCGATTCTTAAAAACATAAGATTCTCCAAAATCTCCCCTAACTGCATTTTTCACATACCTGATCCACTGGAAAACAAAAGGATCATTCAAACCCATCTTATCTCTTATACGTTGCGCAGTTTTTTCGTCATAATTATTCCCTAATTGTACTTCTACAGGGTCTCCTGGACCATATGTTCCTAAACCAAAAACTATCAAAGAAACCATTAGTAATAATAGTGGCATCCATAAAATTCGTCTGAAAATATACTTAATCATAATTGCTTTATAAACAATTTATAATTTTCTTTCTATGTTTAAATAAGACTATTCTATTGAAATATTTTTATATTTCGGAACCGTGATTGGTGCAAATTGATAACCTTTTACCCAAGGTTTAATCAATGCATAACCATCTGTGTCAAACCATAAAGGGAATATCGGTGCTTCGTTTATAATGATCTGTTCTGCCTCATTATATAATGCATATCTTATGTTATTATCTAATTCGATTTCTGCTTTGTGTATTAGTTCATCCACTTTTGAATTAGAATAGTTGCCATGATTAATATCCGATTCAGATTCAAACAATATATCTATAAAATCCTGAGGATCTGGATAATCAGCTTGCCAACCCGAACCAGCCCAAACCTGTAATCTTTTTCTATTCATATCTTGCAAATATGTAGCCCATTCAACTTGTTGAATTTCAATTTCAATACCCAACTCAGTTTTCCACATATCTGATATTACTTCAGTATCTAATCCAGGAGATCCACCTGTCCCCGGAATAGTAACAATAATTCTAGGTCTTGTAGTTGGATCAGAATATTTAGATTGAGCTAAATATTTTTTTGCTAGATCTAAATCATATTCAAGACCTTTTATATTTTCAGAATATCCTGGAAAACCAGGGGGTAATATACCATAAGCAGGCTTTGTTAATCCTGAATAAATCTTTTCCGCAATCAAAGCTTTATCAACTGAATGGGAAAGAGCTTTCCTGAAATTTATATCATCAAAAGGAGGTTCTTTTACATTGAATCCGATATAACTAAGGGTAAATTGAGGAGGAACATCTACAAGATCTTTATTTAAAGAG
>Ga0257111_1000248_pt1 | contig 22222 bp, 24 predicted proteins | sample LP_taG_6_FD_191567 | JGI IMG/M metagenome (GOLD analysis project Ga0257111, IMG submission 191567) | Marine microbial communities from Northeast Subartic Pacific Ocean, Canada - LP_J_2015_P26_500m | ecosystem: Environmental > Aquatic > Marine > Oceanic | place: Canada: Northeast Subartic Pacific...
TGCAATAATTACCGAGGCAGTGTTTGATTGGCCAGGAATGGGAAGATTGTACTTTGAGGCAATTAGTGTGATGGACTTGCCAGTAATTATTGGTTCAACATATATTCTGACAGTTTTATTTTTGGTGAGTATATTTATTGCAGATTTACTATATGGTTACTTTGATCCGCGAGTGAGGACAACAAATTGAGTAGTGTTTCTACAAATGAAATTAAAAGAGAATTTCTAAAAAGTAAGATGGGATTAACTGGTGTTTTTATTTTACTAGGATTGGTTTTAGTTTCTGTCATAACAATTTCAACAATTCCTCTATCAACATTTCAAGAATGGAATAATCCTGAGAAATGGATATTATATCCAAAAACGTCAGTTCCAAGTTGGGTCAATCTTTTATCTTCAGAGAAAATTCCAGAGCATAAGATTATTGATGCAGAAATTTTCGAGTCACATAAAGATGAAATTTTTCTTGTATCTCAGCAGTTTGGAGTATCCTTTGAGTATGATGATTTTCCAAGTGATTTTATTTTTGAAACAAAAACGAAATACTCAGATTCACACCTAGTTCAGATTAAAGTGATACGTCCGGATGGAATTATTTTGGAAATATTATCCACTTCTTTGCCATACTCAGAAATAGATACGATTCACAATCAAAGATATTTCTCAACGGACAGTATGATAAAGAAAAATCTGAATGCATATAAAGACGAATTTCAATTTGATTTTTCTAGCGGTACAACTGAAATAATATTTTCAGATCTAAATGAAAACCAGGTGCAAAAAGGTAATTATATTTTCATTATGGATACATATGGAATAGGAGAACCTGCACAAGTATTAGAATCAAAAATGATTCTAGGAGGAAAGGCATTTGGATTAATGGGTACAGATGAACTTCGTAGAGATTTAGCTGTAGGATTACTTTGGGGTACACCGCTTGCACTTTTCATTGGAATTTCAGTATCAATTGGATCAGTCGTTGTGGGATTAGTTTATGGAGTTTATTCTGGATATAAAGGAAAAAAGACCGATGAGGCCATGATGAGATTTAATGACGTTATCTATGCATTGCCTGCATTGCCATTTTTAATAATTTTGGCAGTTACAATAAGTAATAGCATATTTTTGATGATAGGTTTTCTTATGATTTTTAGTTGGGTAGGAATTGCAAAGGTCTCACGTAGTATGTCATTACAGATTAAGACTAGACAATATGTGGAAGCAGCAAAGATAATGGGACAAAAAGACTCAAAGATAATTTTTAGGCATATTCTTCCTCAGTTGCTGCCATACGCATTTGCCAGCATAGCAATTTCAGTCCCCGCAGCCATCACTACAGAAGCAGGCTTGAGTTTTCTGGGATTGGGCGATCCATCATTTCCCACATGGGGACAAATTCTACATGATGCCAATACATATGGAGCCACAGCCCAAGGATTTTGGTGGTGGATTGTCCCACCAGGAATTTTAATTGCAATAACAGGATTGGCGTTTGTCTTTATTGGAAATGCTCTAGACGTGATAGTTAATCCAAAATTAAAGAGATAGTTATTCAGATATGCTAAATTTTCGGATTAGATCAATTGATTTGTCATTTAGTTTTATTGTATAAGTTGCAGCATTAGAATTAGTATTTTTTTCTTCAGATAATAATTCAGTGAATTTTGTTTTTTCTACTTCAACTGCTCCTGCTTCATGCGCACATAAATTAAATGCCTTAAGTTGAAGATTGTTCTTTAACAAATACGAAATAAATTTTTTATAATTTTCAGTGTTATTCCAATCAATATTTTTTTCGTCACATACAGATATCCAAACATCTACAGAATTATGGTAAAAAACTTTTTTTCTAATTACATCTAATGCTAAATCTGTTTGAGACATTTTGTATCTCTAAAACATTGCACGTTTCATTGAAGACCCGCAACGTGGGCATTCTCTTGCATTGTAAACCTTATGACATACAAGACATTCATATTTAATTCCAGGTTTGTCGCTATTTTGACCAAATAGACCTCCAAGTCCGCCAGAGGTTCCAGAACCAGAACCAAAGCCACCTCTCATTCGGCTCATCATTCTTTTTCGTAAGATTAATGGAAATGCAATGAATAGAGCCAGTGCCGCACCCAGTCCATATGGAAATGGAAGAATCATCTGCAAGCCGATACTTATTGCAAGAGATGCAAATAGGAATATCAAGTATGACTTGTAGTTAATCATGATAAGAAAATTAATCCTAATTTCAAATATAAGGCTTATTGAGTATGAGCAATTATTCAGCTAGTATTGGGATTGAGTTTCCAGAACTGTCCCATGCAAATATATCTTCATCCTCATAGGGAGCTTTTACAATTATTGAAACTAGTCCAAAGAAATTATTCAAATCTTCCAAAGATGGTTCAGCGGTTCCTACAGGATGTGAATGCACCATTCCAATATAATCAGAATCAAACGGGAGTTGATTTGAAGGAAATCCTGCAAAAGTAGGTGCGGTTTCATTAAAAGGTGGAATAACTAAGCCTTCAACAAACATTTTGCCTTTTTTTGAATGACCTTTGAGAATTAGAATCATTTCGTCAGGATGGTTAATCTTGCAATATGAGACAATTCCATCACGAGTTTCATTAAGAAAGACAACACTACGTTCTAGTTTTTTTGTTTTAAAGATCATTGGTTGTCTAATGAAATTGTATAAGATGTGGATGTGACATCTTTGAGATTTGTTTCTATCTGATGCAGTATTGTAGGTAAAGAATTGATTAGATCAAGATTTTCATCTTCAAATACTTTCAATTTAGATGAATCATCAGAAATATCAGATTCTTCTCGTTTTAGATTATTTTCAGCAGTTTGAAGAGATTTGGAATCAAAGTTTTCAAGTTTTATAATTAATTCATGTTTTTTTGTTTCAAATTTTTCTTTGATAGAAATTAATGAAGGAATTAGATTTTTTATTTCAACGACACTGTCTTTTGACTTTGAAACATCCTTTACAGATACAGAGCCAGAGTCAATTCCGGTGACAATGTAATCAAGTATTTTTTTAATTCCAGAAATATTATCGGCATCCAATACATCATAAGGAGTAGATGCCAATTTTGCCGTCAAATCTTTCAGTTCTTTATCATGTGAAGAGATATGAACAAATTTTCCAAGAGGTCTAGAAATTTTGGTAAATTCATCATCAACATGATGGCGAATTTTTATTTCCTCAGGATCACAATCAGATAATTGTGATTTTACATCGAGGTATGTCTTGTGATCAGAGGAGTTTTTAATCTCTTTTATCTCATTTCCGAATTTTGTAATTTTTTCTTTCGTATCAGTTATAGAAGATTTCAATTCATTCATGCGTGAATTTTGCTTGGATATTTTTTCTAGTGTTTTATTCCTAGAAGATAATAACTCATTAATAGTTTGGACAGAGTTTTCAGTGGTATTGAAATTATCAATTAATTCATCTACATCTTTTAGATTTTTAGTAAGATCTTTTAGATCTTCTGTAAGTTTTTTTGCATACTTTGATGCAAAAATATGAATTACTCTAGAATGCTTTCCTAACATATCACCAACTTTTTTTATTCCAGCAGTAGATGCTTTTTTGAATCGTATTATATCATCTGGAGAATTGATGTCAGGAAAGGGATTTGCAAATTCTTTTTTTATTGATGAGATAACCTCTTTTTTTCCACGATTCACCATTATTTGAAAATGAGGATCAAGCTTATCAGGATCTAATTCATCTTCTGATAATTCATTTGCGATTTTTAGTAATACTGCCCTTTGAGGATCAATTCTATTTCGTTGTGATTTCATTTCGGCTGTAAGTGTTCCTTTCCTAAGAATTACTATATCATCAAGAATTTTCGGAATTTCATCCAATGTGATAGTTTGGGATATAGAAGTAATATTTTCTACAGGTTCATCATATTCAACTTTCTTTTTTTTGCTCCAACCAAAAACCATAATCAAAAGATCAATAGTTGAATTATATAAATTTGAGAAGTATTGTATTACAATATGAATTCAGGTTCGGTAAAGAAATCGGTGATAATTGATGTAGATTTAGAAAAAGCATGGTCAAAAATAAGTAAAATTTCAAAATTAGATTGGCTACAAGGTCAAAAATCAACAAAAATCTTGGGAGAAAAGAAAAATGGGGTAGGCGCTAAGAGATTAATCTCATTTGAAGATGGATCAGATGTAGAAGAGCATGTAGTAGGATGGAAACCAAAAGAATATTTTTCATATATTGCGGTTTCAGGTTTACCACTGGATGCATATCATGCGACAATTTCTATTGAAAAGAAAGGTGAATCAGTTAAAATCACATGGGAATCTTTTTTCGCATCAGATTCTACAACGAATGAATTTGAGAGATTTACTGACTTTTTATCAAATTTTTACGTACATTCATTAAAAAATTTAAAAAAAGAATTTGATTAGAATTTCTGAATTAGACGTGTTTTTGCAGAAAATATAATTACTGCCACAATAGGTGCCTTGTTGAATATAAAACGAATGCTAAGTTACAAAACTGATGCTAAAATTAATCATCATATGTAAAAATAATCTCAGGAGGAATTTGATCCTCATCATGAATTTCAGTTTTCATTTTTACTGTATTAGATTCATCATATGTGATTTCCAAAATAACAGGAGTTGTTTTCCATCCATATTTTGGAATTGTATCAAAAGAAACTAATTGAGAAAATGATGAATTGGTAATTTTAAATTCTTTATGAAACGTTGTTTCCATACCTAAAATTTCCAATATAGCAAAAGATGACTTCCCAGTTTCATCCGAAAATGTGATTAATACAGAATTATCATCATTCAGATATACAGCATCAAATTTAAAATGACTGAATTCAAATTCATCATTAGAAATAGGGTTTATGAGTATTACAATACTAATTACAACTATAGTAATCAGTATAATTAGAAAATTTTTTGGTGCAATCAATTATGAAAACTCTTTTTTAACAGAATTTAGGAATTTTGACGTGACACGTACTCGCTCCATAGTTTGCTCCAAAGTCATTTCAGTTCCTCGTAAAGGATTCATTTTAAAGAATTTACGAACCTCTTTTTCCTGTTTTGCATCAACAACTTGGCCAATACTTGCAACAACTCTATTCAATAATGGATTACCAATTCCTGCCTTTTCGACAATTTTTTTCCAGTTCTTTTTGAGCCATCCCCATAAGAAATCCTTGCCATGAAGATTTGCAGCAATTCTCATTATCGGCATTTGAATATTTTGTGAGCGAACATTAGGACCAAGTGCAAAATCCAAAGTTTTTAGTAACAAATTCTTTTGCTGGAAGTTACACATTGCAGCAAGGAATCTAAGTTTTTCTTCTTGTGATTTTGCTTTTTTGTATAGGGATACAAATTTTTTGTATGTAGATTCATTGCCGCTCCATGCAACTAAAACAAATACAGTTTCTTGCAGATCAGCTGATAAGCTATTTTGGTTTTTCAAAAATTTATCAAATCTTCTTTTTGATTCTTTAAGAATTTCCTCATCACCTAATTTACCTAATCCGGATATTGTGAAGCTTCGTAGGAGTGCATTTGTGTGAGGTTCTCCTTTTTTTGCATCCCAACCTAAACGATCGTGAATGGTTCTAAGGAAATTAAATGCATATTGTTTAATTTCATCAGAGAATTTTTCCTTGCGAGTTAATGAGTATAAGGAATACAGATGCTGGGCGAGATTTAGTGATGAAATATAATTATCTTCATCAAAGTATGCATTTGTAAAATTAAGATAATCTTGTAATTTCTTTTTTCCAGTTACACATTGTGAATAATAGTCATTTTGAATGCTCCATCTATCTACATAGTTCAGGATTTTTTCATCAATTAGGAGTGAAATATTATCCAAAGTTTCAGAATCATAGTCCATTCTATAAAATCCAGTTCTTCCAGAATTGATTATAAAATTTCGATCCTTATTTTTTAGTTTGAATGATTGAGATTTCTTCTCCATGATATGAGAAGTTGTAACATTTCCTTCATCAATAATCAAAGGAATTTTCCACATTCCTTTTTGGCTTGCTTTTGTTTCTTCTAACAGATAACGACTTTGTTTTAATGAAATTGTGGAACCTTTTCGTTTTACAGATAAAATTGGAAATCCAACCTGGTTAATCCAAGTATTCATCATTTTATCAATTGGTTTTTTTGCTACCTCACCAATTGAATTCCATAAGTCACGACCTTCAGCATTAGTGTATGCATATTTTTTTAGATATTTTTGTAGTCCTTTTTGGAAATTTTTGTCCGTTACAAAATGTTCAAGCATTCGCAGAATGCAACCACCCTTATCATATGAAATGGAATCAAAGATTTCTCTAATCTCTGAAGGATGATTTACCTTAACATTGATAGGATGAGAGGTCTTTAAGGCATCAAGTGACATTGCAGTATTCATTGCATCTTCTAAAAATTGATCCCATAAGTCCCATTCAGGATAAAATTTGTCTACAATTTTTGTTGCCATAAACGTAGCAAAGCTTTCATTAAGCCACAAGTCATTCCACCATTTCATTGTAACAAGATTACCAAACCATTGGTGTGCCAATTCATGAGATATGACTTCAGCTATGAATTGCTTGGTTCTTGTAGAGGATGTTTTTGGATCATACAGAAGTATTGTTTCACGGAACGTTATTGCTCCCCAGTTCTCCATTGCACCTGCTGCAAAGTCAGGAATCGCTAGCATGTCAAGTTTTGGCAAGGGATATTTTATTCCAAAGTATTTTTCATATTCGCCTAGGAATTTTTTTGTTAATTCAAGTGAGAGTTTTGCCTTGTTTTTATTTCCCTTTGTGGTTAAAACACGAATTTGTATATTTCTTAATTTAGTTTCTACATACTCAAATTCACCAACACCGAGGTATAGCAAATAAGTAGACATTATCGGAGTACGTTCAAATTCATAGAGTGTTTTTGAGTTAAAATTGTGTTTTTTTCTCACAGGCATGTTGGATATTGCCATATAGTTTTTTTCTACTAGCAAAGAGACATCGAATGTGGCTTTTGTAGCAGGTTCGTCCCAACATGGAAACGCCCTTCTTGCATCAGCTGCCTCAAATTGAGTGGTAGCCAGATATTTTGTTTTTCCATTAGGATCTGTGTATTTGCTTCTATAGAATCCTAAAAGACGGTCATTTAGAATTCCAACATATTCTATGCAAAGTTTGATTTTCCCTGAAACCTTTTTCTGAGAAGTTATAGACAGTGATTCATTTTTTGCATCAAGTTTGAATTTTGTTTCAATTGTTTTACTTTTGGAAAGGATGTAACATTTGCTAATTTTAATTTCAGCACAATTTAGTACAAATTTGTTTGAAGAATTTGTCTTAAATGATAAAATTTCAATTCCTTTGAATGTAAAATTAGAGAAAAGAGGTTCAAATTGAATATCATAGTTTATTTCAGATATTCCCATTAGGTAGTTTGAAGAAAATGGCTTATCTAAAGTAATCTTAACCAAGGTATAAAGACTAGAATGTGCCCAGCATACTATTGAAACTCAGAAATCTACCTATCGTCGTAGCTGGTCTGATTGTTATCATTAGTATTCTACTTGTTGTAGTTGGTGATGGTGACTTTGTTTCGGTTGGCGAATACAACTATGATAACGACAAGATCATAGCACGATCTCCATGACCATGGTACAATGTTACCATTTGATGACTAAATTATAACAAAAACAGTCGATTATCTAACAAAATGGTATGACACGCTAAAGATTAAGATCCAATTTCAGGCAACGTGCCAAGATTATCACCTTCAACTTTATTATTATCAGTTCGAACGTGTGTTTCGCCATTAATAATAAATGCATTTACGATTTCACCAGGTTCCCAATCAATTTCATTTTTCTTGTATATTGTGAGGTATTTTTTTCCTTTTTTTATGTGAGACGCAAGTGTTTTTTTATCAATTATTTCTGGTTTTCCAAACTCACTTCCAAAATCTTCATGGACTTGTATATGTGAGATGTTTGCAAGACCCGGACCTTTCTTTATTCCACTAATTACAAAATCAGCCCATTTACTCATAATTCTAGAAATTTAAAATGAGTATATAATTTTTGGCAAGTGTTTCAAACAAATCTCAGAGTCAGTTGGTAAAATTCGAGAGACTATCAATGGAAGATTTGTAAGATTGAGGAGATTTATTTAACTTTAACATTAACCAAAGTGGAAGGTCAAGATGAATGATATCTATTTTTGAGATATATAGTATACAACGCTAACGTCAGTTCTAATTTCTTCTTCACCAGACATTATTGGTGCAGATTTCATAGATGATTCTGCAAATCCATCAAATGATGCACGCATAGGGCTATCATAATATGGCATCATGTTATCGTGAACAACCACAGATTTTACTCCAACAATTTTTTGCTTTAATGGGAGCAAAGCTTTTTCTGCCTTTTGAGTTGCATCATTAATCGCATCTGCAATCAAATCATCACCAATTTTTTGTAATTTTTCATCAGATAACTGAAATGAGACAGTATCAACACGATTTGCACCTGAAGAAACAGCAGCATCAATAATATTTCCAGCAGAATCAATGTTGCTAGTTTGTATAGATAAGATGTTGGATACACGATATCCAATCAAAATTTGCTGATAGTTTCCATTTGAATCTTTTATACTATCATACAAGGGATGGATTCTAAAATTCGATGTCTGTATGTTGTCTTTAGAAATTCCAGAATTAGTCAGGGATGAAATGACATGATTTAGTGAGTTAGAGTTTTGTGACAATGATTCACTTGCAGTTTTTGCTTCAGATTCTACTCCAAGAATCACAATTAATGTGTCAGGAGTAGAAGATGCTGTTGCACTGCCAGTAACTGAGATTGTTTGTTCAGATGGATCATATTTTTCCAACCAATGTGTGATTAATTCATCAGATATTTCATAATCAATATCTTGCGAAATGGCTTGATTTTCAATTTGTGCCAAAGTAACAGCAAATGCTAAAACAAATACAACTCCAACAATTACAGCGATGTTAATGCGAGTATCCATGAATTTTGTCAAAGGTAATACTATAAAAATTCTCAAATGGAAAGATGAGCGTAAATGAAAGATGTTCCATTAATTGATCCCGTCACAGAATTAAAGAAGTTATTTGATGCAAAGAAATTTGATGCTGCAATAGAATTTTGTCAGAAATTACTGAAAAAAAACCCAAATGACCCTATCGCACTGCAGAATCTTAGTACCGCGTATTACATTGTAGGGGCATATAATGACACCATCAAATGCTGTGAAAAAATTTTAGAGAGAGATGTGGATGAAGAGCATGCTGTAAAGAATAAAATGATGGCATTAGAGAAACTTGAATTACATGATGAAGTTTTACGCTGTTGTGATATACTTTTATCAAAAAATAACAAAGACGTAGATGCTCTTGTCACAAAAGGCATTGCGCTAAATAAGACTGGAAGACATGAAGATGCATTAACATTATATGATTTAGCTTTAGAATTGGATAAAACAAATGTAGATGGATTGATGAATATGGCAGTAACTTTAAATTATTTAGAAAGATATCAAGAAGCAATTCCATATTATGATACAGTTCAACAGATAATGCCAGAGTTTTCTAGGGCATCAATAGAAAAATCAGAAGCATTCAAGGCATTAGGAAGAGAAGATGATGCATTTCTAGCTGCGCAAGGAGTTAGATTGAAGGATGCAGAATTACTAAAAGAAGATGCAAAAGAAAACAAATATTCCGTACAGCATGCTTTCCTTTTAAAAAGATATAAGAATTCTGGAGAGAAGAACTAAATCACATTCTTTCAGGTGCATCAATACCAAGTAAGCCTAGAGCTGATTTCAAGGTTTTTTGAAATGATATGACAAGACAAAGTCTTGCATTGAGTAATTCTGGGGTTTCAGATGTTAGAACCTTAACATGTTCATAAAAAGATGAGAAAGCGACAGACAAATCATAAGAATATCTTGCAATGACTTTTGGAGATAAATTCTTGACCGAATCATTTACTTGAACATCAAACATCGCAATTTTTTTGATTAGATTTTTTTCAAAATTAGAAGATAGTGATTCAAATCCAGAATTAAAATTAGGCGTGGTTTGAGTTTTTTCAAGTATGCGTGAAGCACGAGCATATGAATATTGGATGTAACTACATGTGTCACCTTCCAAGCGGAGTGAGGTTTTTAGATCAAATGTTATGATTTTGTCCAAATCAGGTTTTATCATTTCATAGCGAATTGTTCCAACGGCAACAGTTTTAGCAATTTGTTCAATCTCAGAATCGGATAAATCCTCATTTCGACTTTTTGATTCATTATAGACTCGTTTTGTGAGAGTTTCCAGGACAGTGTCAGCATTAACATACAATCCCTTTCTTCCAGACATTTGTGCAGATTCACCATCTACAGATATGCCTAATGATTTTACAGTATCCGCACTCAAAGTGACAGATTCATACCCGAGATGGGCGTAAGCCCCATTTTCTTTGAATTTTGCCATGAGGTTAGTTACAATTTTTTGTAAACGAATTTGTCTATTATCAATAACAGTGATAACTTTGTTTCCAGATAAATTTAGTTTTTCATTTTGTTCATACTTTTCATCCAATGTTGTTTCATAGAGTTTTTGAGAGTTGTTTTGTGTGGAGTGAATTTTGTATGAAAATGGATCATCGACTAGGCCAAGTTTCCAAGCAGCATATGGAATATCTTTTGCAATGTATGTTGCAACACCATTACTTCGAACTAATATTTTATCATCTTCACCTTCAGCAGGAATAACCCAACATCCAGCATTATCACCTGAGTCTTCATATTTTATTTGATTATCCGATTTTAGTTTTTCAAAGATTTTTTCCCATAATTTTGAGTGAATTATTTGAGATTCAAAATTAAGACAATCATAGAAAACACCTAGATTCCAGACAGTTTTAAGCTGTTCATCCAATACTCTTCGAGTGATAGTTTGTGCCATCTTTGAAACATCACTTGTACGGTCTTCAATTTGTTTGAGAATTTCATGACGTTTTTCTTCTAGTTGTTTATCAGATTCATATTTTTCAGTAGTTTTCACATAAACAGTATCACCACAATAATGATCAAATTTTTCATTATTAGGAGGCTCTAGTGAAAAACCAGAATATTTGAAACCAACTATAATGTCCGCAACTTGAAGACCAGAATCATCTACATAATTAAGTACCTTAACATCATAATTTCCTTTTTTGAGAATTTTAGATACAACATCACCTAAAATCACATTTCTAATATGCCCAACGTGTAGAGCTTTATTTGGATTTACAGAAGTGTGTTCTACAACAATTTTTTCTTTTTTTCCAATATCAAGTGAACAGTAATTTTCTTCAATTGATGCCGAAATTACAATATTATTAAATTTTGTATAATCAATTTCGAAATTAAGATATCCACTTGGATGCGATTCAACTTTTTTAATTTGAGGTAAATCATCAAATTGATATAGTTTTGATAATTCAACAGAGATTTCTTGAGGGCTTTTTTTAAGTTGTTTTGAGAGTAAAAATGGCACATTGCAGGTTATGTCTCCAAATCCAGGCTTTGCAGATTCTACTGAGAATTGAACAGGAGTATAATTTTTAGCATCTAAGATTTCAGCAGTTTTACACTGTATATTTTCAAGTAATTTGAGAAAGACCATATAACTAGAATTCAGACGATATCATATCTAAGCCTTCCAATACACCTTCACCAGAATTTTTTGTAGTTACAATTTTCGCTATTTCTTTTAATTCTGGAATTGAATTATTTACTGCGATATTATTTTTTACAGTTTTGAATAATGGGACATCAGTTTCACTGTCACCTAAGGCGATTGTATCTTCAAGATCTACATTAAGCATTTCAAGCGCTTTCATTAAACCAGTGCCTTTATCAACACCACAAGAATTAATGTGAAATGCATAACCACTGTCAAATAATCCTACATTGAATCCCTTTTCATCTAATATTTTCTGAGCGTTTTTTATATCAAAAGTTCTATCTAAGACAACTTCAGTTATTCGAGGGAACACAGGTTTTTCCTGAATCGTTTCACCAAGTGTTTTTTTTAGATATGAAAAAGCATTTTGGCACTCATTCTTATTTCCAATCAGTTTATGAGTCATTATTTCACCATGCGTTATACAGCCACCATTTTCCCCCACTCCAAGTAATGTTAAGCCTCCAAATATAGAAAGAAGGTATGCCTCAACAGAAGAACGGCCTGTAACAAAAATTACATGATGTCCGTCATTTTTTAAATTTCTTAATTTTTCTAAAGCCTGCAAATGAATTTTTCCAAATCCATTTAATGTAATTGTTCCATCAATATCCACTGCAAGAACTTTTTTCTTCATTAGTTTTTGATTTTACATACCATTAATGAGTAAAGCGTTAGAAACCTTTGATATTGAGTTAATTTTTAAAGAAAGTGATTACTAATGGGAATTCCAGAGAAGATCAAAGCAATTCAAGATGAGATACATAGAACACAGATAAACAAAGCAACTGAACATCATGTTGGATTACTAAAAGCAAAAATTGCTAAACTGAAAAGAGAACAAGAAACTGAACAGGTCAAAAAAAGTTCTAAAAAACAAGATGGATTTGATGTAAAAAGGACGGGAGATGCTACAGTAGTTTTTATCGGATTGCCGAGTGTAGGTAAATCCACACTACTCAATAGGTTGACAGGTTCAAAATCAGCAATAGGCGCATATCAATTTACCACAGTAACAGTAGTACCAGGAGTAATGAATTATAGAGGCGCAAGAATACAAGTTCTAGATTTACCAGGAATCATCAAAGGAGCATCAACTGGAAAAGGGTTAGGAAAGAGAATTCTTTCAGTTGCAAGAAGTGCAGACATTGTATTACTAGTATTAGACGTCTTTCAACCATATCATGAAGATGTTTTAATTAATGAATTGGTAAACATCGGGATTAGGCTAAATCAAGCACCACCAAATATTGTAATTGAAAAATCAAATACAGGAGGAATTGCAGTTGCACAGCAAAAAAAATTGAAGAAAATGTCAGAAAAATTATTGAAAGAAATTCTAAATATTTATGGGTATACTAGTGCACGAGTTGTCATCAAAGAAGATATTGATTCAGAGCAGCTTATTGATTTTATAAATGGAAATAAGACATATGCAAAAGGAATTACTATTTTGAATAAGATAGATCTTGTTGATGACAAATTTGTAGAAAATGTAGCAAAAAAACTAAAAACTGATTTTATACCAACATCTGCAGATTCAAATAAAAATATCAATGAATTGAAAGAGAGGATTTACAACGAATTGGAATTTATTCGTATTTACCTCAGACCAAAAGGTGGCGAAACAGATTTCGAAGAACCATTAATTGCTAGAAAAGGAAATACAGTTGCAGATATTTGTAACAAATTACATAGGAATATGAAAAAAGATTTTAGATTTGGATTAGTTTGGGGCAAAAGTGTAAAGTTTGGAGGACAGAGAGTGGGTCTAAAGCATATTTTAATTGACGAAGATGTCCTTACAGTAGTTAAGAGAAGATGATTTTAGATAGAAAATTCTATGAACGAGAAACTGTAACAGTAGCAAAGCAGTTGATTGGAAAAACACTAACAAGAAAAATACAAAATACAAGATTAACAGGAATAATTACTGAAACTGAAGCATATAGAGGAGGAGATGATCTTGCCAGTCATGCAGCCACAAAAATGACAAATAGAAATAGAGTCATGTTTGGACCAGTTGGAATGTCGTATGTTTATTTCACATATGGAATGTACTTTATGCTTAATGTTGTAGCAAAAAGCAAAAAACAAAATGCAGGGGCAGTTTTGATTCGAGGAATTTATCCACAAGATGGAATAAAAATTATGATTAAAAATAGAGGAATCAAAAATTTAAATAAAATCACAAATGGACCAGGAAAATTAACAATGGCAATTGACGTTACAATGAAAGAAAATAATATAGATTTGACAAAAAAGTCATCAATTTACATAAGTGAAGGAATCACGCCAAAAAAAATTAAGAAGTCACCACGAATTGGAATTTCAAAAGCAATAGATAAAGAATGGAATTTTAGTATTAGCCCAAAGGATTGTTTCTAATCGTTATCAGTTTCCTCTAAAGTCCAAGGCAGAAAGCGTCCAAGTATGCGACCCCAATCCATCCTTAACATTAATACAACTACAGAAGTCATTACAGCACCAAATATGACAATTCCAATAATTATTGGAGTAGGATCATCCAAGTCTTCAGGTTCAGTAATTCCAAACATTTCAAAGATTGGATCAACAACAGGACCGCTCAGATAATGAGCCAGTATTACAATAGCGTAACATAATACAATTTTTCCGGTTAAGGTTGCAATAAAGAATCTTAGTGGATTGTATTTTGCCAGTCCAAGTGGAACATATACTATATCATCTGGAATCGGGGTAGCGGCCGCAACAAATGCAGCGGCTGCACCATATTTTTTAACTAATCGTTGGAATGGCAACATACGTTGTTTTGTCTTTTCAGACATGATTTTTCTGCCACCATAACTAATTACAAAAATTATTTGTTTTGCAACGGTAGCAGTAATTGCTGCAGTTAATGCAAGTATATGAAGGTCAAATTGATCACCAACAGACATTGTTACTAGTAAAATGAAAGAGGGGATTGGAACAAAAGGGATTAAAGAACCAAAGAAGCTAACTAGTGCAAGACCAAGATATCCAACTTCGGAGGAAAAGAATGGAATAAAGTCCCAAAGATCCAATAGATTACAAAATCCGCAACCGTATATAAAAAAACTGAATTCAATTAATCATTAAAATATTCGAAAATTGACTATAACATAAATGACTGAAAATGAGAACTACGAAATTGCGGATTTAATCTCAAAAATTAGCCCATATATTAGATTTATTGGAGTAATTAGTAAGACTGGGGAACTTCTTTCATATTACAGAAGAGAAGATTTAGATCCATTATTAGACCAAAAGAAGACACAATATCAATTTGCACAAATTGCAATCAAAACAGAACTTGAGGAACAATTTGATGACCAATTAGGAGATACAGAATTCGTATGGGAAGAGAGAACCAAAGTCCAGACCATTTCATTTGCAATTTCTTCGAGAAGAATTTGGATTACAATTGAAAAGAATGTCATTCGTTCCGAAATGCTTAGAATTATCGATTCATGTCTTCCAATTGTGAAACGCTATTCATAATATTCATAAAATAAAAAAAAATGGTAGTTACTCAATAATAGATTGTTAAGAAAATTAATTAAAATTATTAGTCTTAGTCTACTTTTTTCACTTTTTGTGCGGCTGGGCCTTTTTCTGTTTCACCAACTTCAAACTCAACTTTATCGCCGTCATTAATCTGACCTTGGACTTCTGTCATGTGGACAAACAAGTCTTTGTCTTCATTTTCACGTTCGATAAAACCGAATCCTTTATTTTGGTTAAACCATTTTACGGTTCCTGTTTCCATCTTAACTTCTGGTGTATTTGAAACCCTATTAAATGAAACAATCAAATTAAATGATGAAAAATCGTTAATGTTGGCAATAAGACCATGCATGCCTAAGCTCATGCATGGCATGCTGACGGTTTATTTTCAAAATAGCTCATTTTACCCATAAATCAGGTATTTTAGACACAAACTGCATCAATTACTAATTGATCGGTTTGTATACTACCTTTAATCGAGAAAAATATGAAATACATGTGTAAAAGCTGCAAAACAGATTGCGATGACATTACAGAACATATGATGAAAGTTCATAAATTCTCAAAGAGTATAATGGAACTACAGCTTAAAACAAACCCAAATACATACAAAAATTGTTTTGAGACGAAAGCATAGATCCCACAGAAATATAATTTAGTTAAGATTTTCTAGATGGAATCCCTAAGCTAGTAAATGAGTGATGATGAGGAAAATAAAATTGTCAATTTACGTGGAATTGCAATAATATCAACATTCATCATATCATCTATAATTTTGTATATTCAAACAAGCGAATGGAGTGTTCCCTAAGAAATTTAGATCTATTCATAAAGCCAACATAGAACATACCCACTTTTTGTCTTAAATTTTGGCGGATCTTTTTTGCATTTGTCCATTGCTTCAGGACATCGGTCATAGAACTTGCAACCTTCAAAGGGATTAACTAAATTTGGAGGAATTCCGGGAATGAATTTTGGTTTTGTATCTTTCGATAAAACAGGAATTGACTCCAACAGTCCTTTTGTGTAAGGATGTTTTGGTTCAAGAAATATTTCTGATGAATCTCCAAATTCAACCATTCTTCCCCCGTACATAATTCCAATTTTTTCTGCAACTTCAGAAAGAACAGCCAAATCATGAGAAATTATCATGAAGGAGTGTCCATCTTTTTTTAATTTTTTAAATAGATTAACAATTTGTGCTTGAATTAAAACATCTAATGCAGTGGTAGGTTCATCAGCAATCACAAACTTTGGTTTTAAAATTAGAGCCATGGCAATGACTACACGTTGTTTCATTCCTCCACTCAACTCATGAGGAAATTTCTTCAAGATAGATTCGTCAAGATTAACTGAAATCAATGATTCAATGATTGATTCCTTAAGTTTACCTTTGAAATTATGTTGTTTTAGAACTTCTTCAAATTGTTGCTGAACTGAAAAAACAGGGTCAAGGGAACTCATGGCACCCTGAAAGACCATAGAAATTTCTTTCCATCGTATGTTTTTATCAAAATCATCATCAGTTACATCAAGTAGAGATTTTCCATCAAATTTGATTTTACCAGAATAAATTTTTCCATTTGAGATCATTCGAATGATGGATAACCCAAGCGTACTTTTGCCACATGCACTTTCACCTGCAATTCCAATTGATTCACCTTTGTCAATTGCAAAACTGACATCTTCTAATGCATGAACCAATCCTTTCGAGGTATTATAACGAGTGGTCAAATTTTCAATTGAAATGAAAGACATACTTTGATTTAGAAGAGCTTGGATTAAGTTTTTACTTGTGTATATTTTCATAAATACATGGATATTTCAAGAACACATCTTATTGAAGAACTAAATTCATCCATGGAAGGGCAAGATGTGTTATTTGGTGGATGGGTAGTTGACCTTCGAAAACTTGGTAAGATGGCATTTTTGACAGTTCGAGACGTTACAGGATTATGTCAAGTGATTGTAAAAGGGGATTCTATGACTTTGTTGGAAGGATTAAACCGACAAAGTGTTGTAAGAATTTCAGGTAAAGTTCAAGCAAGCAAAGCAAAAGACTTTGATTTTGAAGTTTCAGCAATAGAAATTCAAATTCTTGCAAAAGCAGAATATCCACTTCCTATAGACCCAATTGGAAGATTAGAAAGTGATATTGATAATCGACTAAATTCAAGAGCGCTAGATATGAGAAATCAAAAGACGGCATCAATTTTCAAACTAAGAAGTCAAGTTTTGGCATCAATAAGAGAGACTCTCATTAATAAAAAATTTATCGAAATTAACACTCCAAAGATTATTGGTAGTGCAAGTGAAGGAGGAGCAGATTTGTTTGGTCTTGATTATTTTGGAAAGCAAGCATACTTGGCTCAAAGCCCACAATTATACAAAGAACAAATGACAATTGGATTAGAAAGAGTGTTTGAAATTTCATCATTTTATAGAGCAGAAAAATCACATACAGGAAGACATCTCAGTGAGTTCACAAGCGTAGACATTGAGGCTGCAATGATGGATTATACAGATGTCATGGATATATTAGAATCAATTGTGATAGATGTTTTCAAAAATACATCCGAGAATTCTAAAACTGAACAACAAGAGATTGGGCATGAGATTAAAGTTCCAAATTCACCATTTGAAAGAGTTACCTACACACAGGCATTAGAGGAATTAAGCGGGTTAGATATCAAAATAGAATTTGGAGAAGACTTACAGGACGCACACTTACGTAGTCTAGGAGAAAAACATCCAGGATTTTTCTTTTTAACAGATTGGCCTATGAAACTAAAACCATTCTACATTCATGAAAAAGATGATGACCCCACACTTTCACGTTCATTTGATTTGCAATATGGATATCTTGAGTTATCATCAGGTGGAAGACGATTACATAATCCCGAACAGCTTAAAGTAAGACTCAAAGAACAAGATCTGGATCCCTCTAGTTTTGAAGAACACTTGAAAACATTTGGATGGGGAATGCCACCGCATTCAGGTTGGGGTATGGGATTAGATAGATTGATGACAGTTTTAGTTGGAATTGACAATGTACGAGAAGTTGTTTTGTATCCAAGAGATCCAGATAGGCTCAAACCATAAATTTTATAGAAAAAAATTAGATTAAAAAAACAAACATTGGTGACAGTGTCAGATATCAGATTAAATTGTATTTTCAACAATTAGTATGACAACTGAAGAACGTAGAAGAGCAGCAACATTAGGATGGATCGGTCATGATCTTGCAGCACTGAAACGAAGCTATGCATCAGTAAAAGGTTGGGAAACTAGAAGAAGGAATTAACAGATCTATAATCGATTGATAATTTCACTAGTAAATTCCTGCGTGGACTTTTTACCACCAATATCTTTAGTGGTAATGCCAGATTTTATCAAATCTAAGACGACATCTTCAAGTTTTTTTCCAGCAGAGATACAATCAGAATCATTATTTTTTGAGCCTAACCAATCTAACATCATTTTTGTAGATAGTATGAATGAAGATGGATTTGCAATTTGCTTTCCTGCTATATCAAATGCCGCGCCATGGACAGGTTCAAACAAGCCAAAATTATCACCTAAATTGGCAGCAGGTGCCATGCCTAATCCACCTACAACTTGAGACGATTCATCAGATAAGATATCACCGAACAAGTTTGTAGTTACAATTACATCAAACTCATGTGGAGCCCTAATCAAATTCATGGCACATGCATCCACATACATTTGATCAAAACTAACATCAGGATAATCTTTTGAAACTTCTTCACAGCTTTTAGCAAAAAGACCATCAGTCAATTTCATAACGTTTGATTTATGAACACAGGTTACACGTTTTTGTTGATTTCTATCCATCGCAGTTTCAAACGCATGTTTTGCAATTCTTTTTGATGCTTTTTCACTAATTATTCTTAATGCTACGGCAGTATCATCCACCTGAAATTCTTGACCAGTGTAAAGATCTTCTGTATTTTCACGTACAATTACAAGATCAATATCATCTCGTAATGCAGGAGTATTTGGATATGATTTTGCAGGACGAATGTTTGCATACAAGTCTAATTTTTGTCTTAATGTAACAATTACATCTTTAGCACTTTCTCCAACAGGAGCCTTCAAACATGCATCAGAAGATTTTATTGATTCAAAAACATCATCAGGTAACGCCTTACCAGTTTGTTCAAGTGCAGAATCACCAGCTACAAGAGACTTCACATCAAATTTAATATTTAATTTATCATGAATTGAATCCAAAATAGTTTTGACAGATTCTGATAATTCAGGACCAATTCCATCACCAGTAATTAAAGAAATTTTATACATACATATCACCTAAAATGTTATGATGATTAAATCTTCTTTTCCTTTAGAAGATTTTTTAACATTATACGATTAATTCCATCAACCATAGCCTGAACACTTGTTGTAACAATATCTTCACCTACAAATTTGGATGAAATTATGTTTCCTCGTGCATCTTCAACTTTTACAGTTACTTCACATAATGCATTAGCACCACCAGAAATAGAATCTAATTTGTATTCTTTTAATCGTACCTCATCAGTAATTTGACTTGTAATTTTTTGTATTGCATTTAATGAAGCATCCACAGGACCCACACCAGAATCAGTTGCAGTGAATTCTTGTCCATCAATATTTAATTTTATAAATGCATAAGGCATTGTTCCAACACCAGTTGATACAGAAAATCCTGTTAATTGGACAATTCGTTTTAATTTATTTTCACCAATTACTTCATTTGCCATAGATAACAATTCAACTTCAGTAACCTGTTTTCCTTGATCACCTAATGCCTTTACCTTCTCCAAGATTTGTTTTGTTTGTTCTTCATTTGGTTCAATACCATATTCTTTGAGCATTGCATTCATACCATGAATTCCTGCGTGTTTTCCTACCTGTAACCAACGGGTTCTTCCTACAATTTCAGGACTAATTGGCTCGTAAGTCAAAGGATTATTCAATACACCATGAGTATGAATACCAGATTCATGACCAAATGCATTTTCACCAACAATTGCTTTGTTTGGTTGTACAGACATTCCAGCTACTTTTGAAATATATCGAGAAGTTTCATAGATTAATTTTGTATTGACGTTTGTAGTCCATTCTTTTTCAAATTGTAAACTGTTTAATGCCATAACAAATTCTTCTAAAGAAGCGTTTCCTGCACGTTCACCGATTCCATTAATTGTAACATGTGCACAAGATGCACCTGCTTGTACACCAGATATTGCATTTGCTACAGCCAACCCAAAGTCATTATGACAATGTACACTAATTGGCAATTTGGAAATTTCTATTGCATCCTTTGTGATCTCACCCATGTATTGAGGAGTTGAATAACCTACAGTGTCTGGAATATCAATTCTGTCAGCTCCTGCACTAGCAACAGCCCCAAATACTTTTTTCAAGAATTCCCTATCAGTTCTAGTGGCATCCTCTGCAGAGAATTCTACTTGTAAGCCCCTAGATTTTCCATATTCTACAGCTTCAATTGCTTTTTCTAAAGCTTCATCACGTGACATTTTTAATTTATACTCCAAGTGAATGTCAGAAGTTGCAATGAACGTGTGTATGTAATTTAATCCACAATCTACAGCAGCATCAATATCTTTTTTGCTTGTTCTTGCCAATCCACATAATTCTGCATTTAGTCCTTCGGCAACAATTAATTTTACACCTTCTTTTTCTCCAGCAGATATGATAGGAAATCCAGTTTCAATTGCGTCAACACCTAATTCATCAAGTTTTTTTGCAATGTTTAATTTTTTTTCTGGAGATAATGAAACACCAGGTGATTGTTCTCCATCACGCAAGGTTGTATCAAAGATTCTAATGTTCATGCTCTTCACGCTCTAATGCAGTTATACCAGTTCGTGCCATTTCTTTTAATCCAAATTTCTTTGCCAATTCTTCAAAGGCACTTATTTGATGAGGAGTTGCAGTCATCTCTACAATAATAGATTCTTTTTTGGCATCATGTATTTTTGCAGAGTATGCACTGGCTAATTTGTTAATTTCCATACTATCTTCTGGTTTGTTTACTTTAATCTTAAACATTACCAACTCCCTATACACAGAATTATTCACATCTAGCCTATGAACCTCAATTGTGTCAATCATTTTGTCAAGTTGTTTGACAATTTGTATGATTTGTTTCTCATCGCCAATTGTAGTAATCGTCATTCGAGAATATTTTTTGTCTTCAGTGACACCTACAGAAATGCTATCGATGTTAAAATTACGTGATCTAAAAAGATGTGTAACCTTAAACAAAATTCCAGGTTTATTTTCTACTTTGATTGATAATATTGCCCAAACCATCTCTATCACATTATGAAGGTAATATCATGTCCTTTAATCCGGTTCCAGGTGCAACAAATGGTAATACATCTTCTTCAGGATCAATTGGGATGTCAATTACAGTTGCAACGTCACTTTTTAATGCAGTTTTGATTGCTTTGTCAAGTTCATCCATTGATTGCGCACGTAATCCTTGTGCACCATATGATTCAGCTAATTTAACATAATCAGGACATTTATTCAATTCAACACCTACCATGCGTCTGTCATAAAAAGTTCTTTGCCATTGTGCAACCATTCCTAAAGAAGAATTATTTATTAAAAATACAATTACAGGCAAGTCTTCTAAGACGGCAGTTGCAAGTGAGTTTTCCGTCATGTTAAAACTACCATCTCCTGCAATGTCAACTACAGGTACATCAGGACGTGCGGTTTTTGCCCCAATTGCGGCAGGAAATCCCCAGCCCATCGTACCCAAACCAGTTGAGCTAAAGAAAGTTCCAGGATGTATTGCATCAAAGAATAATGATGCCCACATTTGATGCTGGCCTACTTCAGTTGTCACAATTGATTCATGTGGAAGTAACTCTCTTAGTTTTCTAAGAATTTTTGCAGC
>Ga0257111_1000251_pt1 | contig 22089 bp, 19 predicted proteins | sample LP_taG_6_FD_191567 | JGI IMG/M metagenome (GOLD analysis project Ga0257111, IMG submission 191567) | Marine microbial communities from Northeast Subartic Pacific Ocean, Canada - LP_J_2015_P26_500m | ecosystem: Environmental > Aquatic > Marine > Oceanic | place: Canada: Northeast Subartic Pacific...
TTATCATCTGCTTGCAGATTTGTTACCTCATCTAATTGCTTCTAAAAAATTTCCGGTACTGGTTCCAGAATTTATGCCAACTCAATTTATTGATTTATTGAAAGAAGCAGAGTTTGAGGTACAGGTCTTGTCACCGGGTATTTTCATGGTAGAGCGACTTTTAATTCCGGAAATGAACTTTCCAGATTGGAACTCTGAGAAAGTTAAATTAATACAGGCTTTTTTTGAAAGATTTGTCCCTCTAAAATACCTGCCAAATTCTCAATCTTCAAATTCTGAAAAACGGATTTATGTCTCCCGAAAATTAGCTGTTAAACGTCACTTATCAAATGAAGATGAGTTTTTACCGTTACTGAAAAAACACAAATTCAGAAAGATTTATCTGGAGCATTTGAGTGTCCCGGAGCAAGTTCAGCTATTTAGATCTGCTTCGCACGTTATTGCAGCACATGGCGCAGGATTGACAAATATTTTGTTTGCGCCTGCTGATGTCAAAATTTTAGAGATACGACCAGTTCTCACAAGTGGCCAGTTTTGTTTTGAAAATTTATTTTCTCTGGGCTGGCCCGGAAGTGAACACCTCGTACCTCACCGCAGCGGTGAATTTGCGCTTCCTTTAGAATTACTGGATGAAGTTTTGGAACGTTGGCAAGGTGAACCGAAAATCTGATTTTCCTGGAAGAATAAAATAAACAACAAACCGTCTGATCAGAACTCAGATCAGAACCGTTCCGCTACAATGTCTACAATGTGTTTGCCAATATTGAGAGAAGAAGTTGCTGCAGGTGATGGTGCATTACAGACATTAATGATGTTTTTGTTTTCCTGAATTAGAAAATCATCAACCAGTTTCCCGTTGGACAAAACTGCTTGTGCTCGAATGCCCGCCGGTGCGGTTTCCAAATCATCTGCAGAAATTTCCGGTACCAGACGCTGTAATGCACGAACAAAAGCGGCCTTGCTGAAAGAACGCCACATTTCACCTGCACCTGCCCGCCAGTATTTTGCCGCTAATCTTATGAATCCGGGATAACTCAAAACTTCTGCTAATTCCAAAACATTAATAGTACTGCGAGTGTAACCTTCCCTGGCAAAAGCCAGTACGGCATTTGGGCCACATTCCAGAGAACCATTAATCATACGTGTGAAATGTACACCTAAAAAGGGAAAACTTGGATCCGGAACGGGATATATTAAATTTCTGCACAAGTGATGTTTTTCAGGCCGTACCTCGTAGTATTCACCTCGGAACGGAATAATTTTTGATTCCGGAGGTTGAGTCATAGCTGTTATTTTGTCGGAATATAATCCGGCACAGTTAACTAGAAAACGCCCCTCAAATTCGCCTTGCTCAGTTTCTACGACTATGCGTTCAGAATGGCGAATACCAATCACTTTTGTGGAGCAATGAATCTGGTTATCTTCGTTATTCTGAAGATGCTTCGCAAATCTCTTGCAGACTTGTCCATAATCAACGATTCCTGCTTCCGGAACATGAACGGCTTTAATACCTGCTACATGCGGTTCAAGTTCGTGAAGTTTTTCTGAATTGATCATTTCACAGCTGACTCCGTTGGTACGTCCACGTTGATAAATTGTTTCTAAAGCAGGCAACTCAGCTTCAGAAATTGCTACAATCACTTTCCCGCAAATCTCAAAATCTATTTCTTCTTTACTGCAAAAATCCTCCATCCTGGATTTTCCTTCAAGGCAGTTGAGCGCTTTTAGAGAGCCTGGTTTATAGTATATTCCTGTGTGCAGGACTCCTGAATTGTGTCCTGTTTGGTGGGCCGCCAACTGCTGTTCTTTTTCCAGCAGTGTAATTTTAAGCAGTGGATAATCAAGGGTGAATTGGTAAGCCGTGGCGAGTCCAACAATACCCCCACCGATAATAATGATGTCAGTTTGCTGCATTTTGTTTGGTTCTGCACCTCACTGAATCAAGAGCACGACCAATTCCTTACAGCCGTGAACTCCATAAACGAGGGTTTGTTCTATATCAGCAGTTTTTGAAGGACCTGAAATCAGGAGCGCATTACTCGGCATTTCGGAATTCCAGTTTTCAGTGGTCATTGCTTCCAAAAAATTATTGTAAATTGTGTCTGCATAAAGCACCGCGATGTGAATCGGCGGGATCAGAGACATCAAACGAGGTTCTTCCGGAGTGGGCCAAAGTATGAGCGAACCGGTTTCCGCTATACCGCCAAGGGTTGTAGTAATGGCCGCATCAATGCCAAACAGCAAATCTTTAGATTCCTCAATCGGTTTTTTATAATCTACTAATTCAGGTATTTCCTCAGGAGTCTGTTGGTACATCTCCCGGAGCTTTTGAGCCAAATCAGTATTTGTTCCGTAAAGTATTTTTTCAATATTTTTTTCTTTTACAACCGCTCTGAACATCCTTCCCCAGGAACTTTTCGAACAAGGTAAAACTTCAGTATGAACGGCTTCCATCTTTTGTTTCAGCTGCTCAACTTTCTCCTGCAAAGACCAGCGCTTGTATTCCATAACCGGATATTTCCGGGATGTAATATCTGGAACTACAGAGGATATTCTGAGATTCGAAAGAATATTTTCACGTGCAGTTACTGTTTTATTCATCAATCAATCCTTCCTCCCGGGCAAGTTGATGTAAACTTTTTTTGGCAAAACGCGGCTTTGAGCGTACCGAAGTCCAATTGCGGAGAAGCGGCAACCATTCCGGCATATAATTTCCAACCTTGCTTAATTTATAGCTTTTCAGCTGATACAAAATCGGATTCGCATAAACCATTCCCCAACATTTCCAAATTAAACTTTCGATTTTTGCTTTCAAACCTCCGGATTCAGTGATCGGAATATTCCGTTTATTTTCAGCTTTATCGTGACGCAGGCGCAGAAGGATATCTGTAATCGGAATTTTAACTGGACAAACCTCAACGCAGGCCCCGCACAAACTCGACGCATCTGCTAAGTGTCCCGCTTCGTGCAGACTCTTGATTTGCGGCGTAAGAATTTTTCCGATGGGACCGGGGTATGTCGCACTGTAGGCATGGCCGCCGATGCGAGTATAAACAGGACAATGATTCATGCATGCTCCGCAGCGGATGCAGAGCAAAGTGTCCCGCAGCAACTCGTCAGAGTGCATCCGGGAACGTCCATTATCCAATAAAATTAAATGCACTTCAAGTGGGCCGTCTTTCTCAACTGATTTGCGTGGAGAAGTGATCATATTGAAATAGGTCGTGATGGCCTGTCCGGTTGCGGAACGTGTCAACAAACTCAACAATGGAGGAACATCATCAAGACGCTGTAACACTTTTTCAATACCCATCACTGCCACATGAACTGGAGGCAAAGTCGTGCAAAATCTGCCGTTGCCCTCGTTTTCAACCAAACAAAGGGTTCCGGTTTCCGCCACAGCAAAGTTGACCCCTGAAACGCCCATATCCGCTTCATAAAACTTCTTACGCAAAACTTTCCGGGCAATGGCGGTCATTTCCTCTGCACTCTCAGCTAACGTTTCAGGATCTACTTTTTCGTGAAACATCTGAGAAATTTGTTCCTTATTTTTATGAATTGCAGGCATTATTATATGCGAAGGCAACTCATGGTCAACCTGTATAATATATTCCCCCAAGTCTGCTTCAAGAGCTTCAATACCATGCTGTCCAAGAAAATGATTCAATCCCATTTCCTCGGAAACCATCGATTTGCCTTTGACCACACTTTTCACTTTATGCCGCTGGGCGATTTCAAGTACCAACTTGTTGGCCTCATCAACTGTTTCAGCCCAATGAACCTGAATACCGTTTGCGGTGCAATTGGCCTCCAACTGTTCCAGCAGTTCCGGAAGCTTTCGTAAAGCATTTGCCCGAATCAAACTCCCCAATTCCCTTAGTTGTTGCCATTCTTCTGCATCCGGAAACACGGCCTGTCGTTTTTCCATCAATCCTGACATCGCCCTTTTAAAATTACGGCGCAACTGCGGGTTATTCAGTGCAGCAAAAGTGTCTCTCTGAAATTTTTCAGGGGAAAGCATAGGGGCTTTCTATAGATTTAATTCCAAATCAGTTACCGCACCCAGCGATGCAGAGCTTACGGTTTTTGCATATTTAGCAAGTACTCCGCGGGTGTAACGCGCTTCCGGACGAGTCCAGTTTGCTTGACGGGTTTTTACTTCTTCTTCCGGAATTTCCAAATCTATTTTTCTATTCAGAATATCTATTGTGATTGAGTCACCATTTTCAACAATAGCCAGCAAACCACCTTCGTGTGCTTCCGGAGTTATGTGTCCAATCACAAAACCATGAGAACCACCTGAAAAACGTCCATCAGTAATCAGGGCAACATCCTGACCCAGACCTCGACCCATGATTGCAGAGGTTGGTGATAGCATTTCACGCATTCCCGGCCCGCCTTTTGGACCTTCGTAACGAATAACAATCACATCTCCTTTAACTACGGTACCGTCTAAAATGCGATCCAGTGCTTCTTCTTCCGAATTAAAAACACGTGCTGTTCCTTTGAAATATTCACCCTCTTTACCAGAAATTTTAGCGACTGCACCTTCAGATGCAAGATTGCCGCGGAGAATTACAAGGTGACCTGTTTTTTTAATGGGATCTGCCAGTGAATGCACAATCTCTTGATCGTCCTTATAAGGAGTAACGTTTTCCAGATTTTCTCGAACTGTTTTTCCGGTAACAGTCATACAGCCCCCATGCAGTATACCTGCATCTAGCAGCATTTTCATCAAAGGGGGTAATCCACCTATTTTGACGAAATTACTCATAAAATATTTCCCGCTTGGTTTCAAATCGGCCAGCACTGGTGCTTTTTCGCCAATTTTCAAAAAGTCATCCAGTTCAAGTTTGATGTTTGCGGCATGAGCCATGGCCAGCAAATGCAAAACCGCATTGGTCGAACCACCGAGAGCCATAACTACTGTGATTGCATTTTCAAAGGCTTCGCGTGTCAGGATGTCTCGTGGGCAAATGTTGTCTTCGATCAAGCGCAAAACCGCTTCCCCTGCTTCCACACAATCCCGAACTTTATCCTCGGAAACCGCTTCTTGTGCGGAACTGTTCGGTAAGCTCATACCAAGAGCTTCAATGGCGGAAGCCATTGTGTTAGCTGTGTACATACCACCACAAGATCCGGCACCCGGAATGGCGCAGGATTCGACTTCTTCCAGTTCTTTTTGTGTAATCGAACCCGCGGCTTCTTTCCCTACTGCCTCAAAAATAGAAACAATATCAACGTCTTGACCTTTGTGAGTCCCGGGAAGAATCGTTCCTCCATAGACAAAAACCGCAGGACGATTTAGTCTGGCAATAGCAATTAAACAGCCGGGCATATTTTTGTCACATCCGCCAATGGCAACAAGACCGTCGTAACTTTGACAGCCGACAACCGTTTCAATTGAATCAGCAATTACTTCACGTGAAACCAGTGAATATTTCATACCCTCGGTTCCCATTGATATGCCGTCTGAAACTGTAATTGTTCCGAAAATTAAAGGCATTCCTTTTGCTTTTCGAACACCTCGTGCGGCATGCTCAGCTAAAGCGTTAATGTGCATATTGCATGGTGTAACAGTACCCCATGTGGAAGCGATGCCAACCTGTGATTTCTGAAAATCTCCTTTTTTGAATCCAACGCCGTAAAGCATCCCCCTGCTGGCAGCACGTGCATTTGTTTCAGTTACAAGTTTTGAATAGCGACGGTGTTCGCTTCCTTTTTGTTGTGTTTTATCTTTCATTGAGGTCCCCTTTCGGTTTAATGAGATAAGTATTAAATCTGGTTTTTAGCATTCTACAAGGCTCTGTAGATTTTAATCAGCTAACCATACTATCTGTTTTATCGCATCACATAAAGGAAGACAAGAGTTTCAACGAAGAAAAATATCGGGAAACAGGAATTCGCGTTCAGAATTATTATACTTCTTTAATTAATTCTAAATCCGGTGGGAGTGCTGTGGCAGCAATGGTGCCGTTGACATGGAGAGTGTTTGGTAAAACTTCGACAAAAAAATCCTGTAAGGCGGGTGACAGTTCTACTGCAAAGCGGTGGGAAATGGCCATCAAAAACAGATAAACCAGTCCACGGCAATTCCACATTTGTAAAAGTGTCGTAGTGAAAAAAGGATCTTCTTCAACATAAATAACAGCATTTTTACCTGTCAGAAAATGGCCGCTAAACATCAATTTGAAAAACACGTCCGGATATTCGTCAAGTTTTTTTTGATGGTTCTGGTCAAAAAAAGCTGTACCAATTTGAAAAACACATAACTTATCTTTTTCAATTTCGATGGTCTTTGCCTTTTCCAGCGGGAAAAAAAACCTGAAAGGCAGCCGAGCATGAATCAGCATGCTCCATTCTGCTTTACGATCCAATACACGAGTCGTATCTTCCATCGAGCGGAAATAAATAGACTCCTCCTCTTCCCGTCTGTATTTAGGTACTACTCCCCACCTTTCTGCTGCATGGTACTCTTGTCCCCGCTGCATTAGTAATTCCAGTGTAAAATTGTGACTTGCAGCAATTACTTGTACATTTCCTCCATGCAAATGTTGGAAATAATTTGCAAATTCATCCCTATATTCTTCAACCCTGGAACGGAAATACGGTGAAGAACATTCCGGAACCGGACAAAAACTGGCGGACAACTTTTCTAAAGGCTCCGCATAAGAGGTGCATAGCTGTTCATATGGGGACATGGTTTCTTCAGAAATCTCTAAACTGACTGAATCAAGATTATTACCCCTTTCAACTTGCTTTTCCTCAATTGTAAATGCTTGCGGTACTGTCTCAGTTTTTTTAGATTGATCTGAAATTGGGACACCTTCTGCTTCGGTATCTACCGGAGTTTGTAGCTTTGTTGACTCTTCACGTACTTCAGCCTGGTCTGAAGTTTTTGAAAACTGTTCCTTTACCAACTGCTCTATCATCCGGAAATCAATATTTTCCGTCAATAGATCAATGGATCCATCTTCATCGTTTTTAAACTTAGAGGCCAGCTTTGCTAAGTGACTTTGCTGTGTTTTGTAATATTTTGGATTTTTACTTAACCGTTTTAAACGTTTCAAAAAATAACGGTTTTTAAGCATTAGGTATGCACGATAATTTGATGAAAATAACGTTCGCAGACGTTCCGTAAAAAATTTGTTCCGGAGCGCCTCCGGAGCCCCGGAAACCACAACCATTTTTTCTGCCAGCACATCTTCTTCATACAGATTTTCCCGCCGACATTTGAGGACTTTACTCAAGGCCTCTTCCAGACGGGATTTGTAGGCATCAAGAGCCGTAGATTCACGTGAGTTATTTGTAAACTGTTCTAATTTCTGAATGACCATTAAAGAACGGTAACTTTTTTCAATTCCTGGAAGTACTACTTTTAAGCCTTTGGTGGCATCATAGTTCGCAATCAGTCGCATTAGTGACTTCATGTCATAGAGTTGCAGGGAGTGCATGAAGGCCTGCTGTTCAACAGTTATTGGAGCATCAGGTATAAATGAATTGGATTCTGCAAAATAATGATGAATTGTTGAGGATAATCTTGTGCCAAACTGCTTTAGAATTTCCGGAGCACCCTGCTTACTTCCACGTTTTAGCATTTCTGCTTCGATAAACTCAATGTGATCTTTCCACTCGGATTGTTTCACTTTGGAGATTTGAGTTGTAGCAGATTGGATTTAAAAAGGATTAGAAGTTTCAGAAGTATAAATGGGGGTGATGGCTAAAACTCTTATTTCAACATTTCCACAATATCCAAGTGGCCCTGTTGTTCTGCGATAACAAGAGCAGTCCGTTCTAACAAATCTGACAATGATGGGTCAGCATTTGCGTCAACGAGCAATTTAACGGTATCGGTGCGCCCTTCCAAAGCAGCTTCCATCAATGCGGAACTTCCACTCTTGCTTTGCCAATTAATTTTTGCTCCGTGTTTAATCAACAGCCGCGCAATTTCAGTCCTGCCCTCATTTCCAGCAAGCATCAGTGAGGAGATACCTTCCGCATCAGTTGCATTAACATCAGCCTTCCAGTCAAGCAATAAGCTTACAACGCGTTCTCGACCCTCAAGTGTTGCAAACATCATTGCAGTCATTTTTTGATTGTCCGCAATATTAACCTTTGCACCAGATTCCAGCAGACGCTTTACAACACCATATCGTCCAAAAGAACTAGCCTCCATCAGTGCAGTACGACCCACATCGTCAGATTTATTCACTTGAGCTCCTTTTGTCAACAGTTGATTGACAACACTCAAGCGACCTTCGATAGAAGCGCTTATCAGTTCATAAAACGGTTCAGAGACCCTCATTTCTGTAGAATCAACTTGTAAATCAACCTCCTCCCGACTGCTGCCAAACAAGTTTTCCGGTGTAATAAGATTATTTTGAACTTGAACAATTTCAGACTTTGCACCACGGATTGTGAGGTAATTAACGACTTCCAAATAACCATTACTGGCAGCGGCCAAAAGTGCTGTGAAACCTTCTTCATTAACAGCATTTATTTCTGCACCTGCATCGAGTAGCAAACGAACAATTCCTAAATATCCCTCAAATGAGGCTACAATAAGAGCAGTTTCTCCGTAATTTGTGCGGATATTTACATTTGAATTATACTCAAGCAACAGGCGTACTGCGGACAGTTGTCCTTCAAGTGCAGCAAAAAACAGCGGTGTTGAACCGTCTTCAATAGTGCTGTTCACGTTTGCACCGTGTTCCAACAAAATTTTTGTCATTTCTGTATCGCCGTAACGTACCGATATGGTTAAAGGCGTCAGTCCCAAACCATCTTTACTTTCGAGATCAGGTTTGTTCTCCAGCAAGACGAGCGCAGTTTCATGATTACCGAAAAGCACGGCCTGCATCAAAGCGTTTCTTCCGGAAATATCTTTGCTTTTCAAGTCTGCTCCGGATGCAATCATTTCCCGCATTTGTTCAGCAGTACCACTTCCTGCTACTTGAGACAAATCCAATTCATTTTCAGCAAACACAATTGTGCCTGCCAAAAACAGAAACGGATAAATAAATGAATGAAAACGCATTTTGGGTGTTTGTTTTGTTTGCTTAATGTTTTTCTATTTTTTCACTTTTAGATGTTTTTGCCCCGCAAAGCAGCACCAAGCCCTGAATAACGTAAAACTTTATGCATTGCGGCAGACTCAAGAACCCTTTGATCTCCCATTATTAAAACAGATTTTTTTGCTCTTGTCAGCGCAGTATAAAGCATTTCGCGACTCATTAATTCCCGTTGAGTTCTTTTTTCTGACTCACTGTTCACCCCCACTGTAGTAAATGCAGGCAAGATCAACGCCAGATGATCATATTCTGACCCCTGGCTTTTGTGAACAGAGGTTGCGTAAGCTGGATGCAAATGATGCAGCTCATGCACATAAAATGTTTTGTGTTCTTCTTCAACAGGAAAAACTGCTTTCAACTCTACTTTTTTAGTTACAGGATGAATAAATTTTAAAAAGATTCCCTGATCTCCATTGAAAAGTTTATGCTGATAATTGTTTTCTGACACCATCACTGGTTCACCAGGATAGTGCTCCGAAAATAAATGCTTAGTTCCGTTTTCTGCAAGCCAACATTTTAGAATTATTTGATTAAGTGCTTCAGCTCCAGTTGACAAAACTTGAGTTGCCGTTAAAATTCGAAACCGCTTTAAATAATTAAACAAATAATCCAGTTGAGAAGCATCAGATTCTACTGCATCAAGCAGATATTCCCGCTGTACCAGAAACATAAATTTTTCATCCAGCAAAAATCGCTTAACCCACCACTGTGCAAATTCTAACAATTGATTCGGAGAATTTGGCTGATTAAGGAACATCACCTTTTCCGACTCCGCCTCTTCAAGACCGTTCAATCTCCGAATAATTTCGTGATTTGGGGATTCGGTTTCAAAAAGAAACTCCGGACGCGGATTGAGCTCCATTTCCTTGACTGTGCTGGCCACTCCAAGAATATTACGCCCTGCGGGATCGCTGATTTTTTGTCGGAAACTATGAACCAGTCTTACTACCGGCACGGGATTATCCACTGCAACTTGTGGGACAGAATCACTATTTTCTGCAGTCAATTCCTGCAACACAGCGCCATTTCCAATTGACGGCAGTTGCTGAGTGTCTCCCAGGAGAATAATCCGTGGAACAGATGACTGGTACTGTAGTTTTGAAAAGGCTGCTCTCAACAAAGAAATCATCAAATCCTGATCAATCATCGACCCTTCATCTATTATCAGCAAGTCGTGTTCCAAAGGGGCATATTCGTGATATCTGAAGCTTCGGTCTACAGGGTAATACTCTAAAAGACGATGAAGAGTTTTTGCTTCTGAAGCAACATCCAACAATTCAAGATCCTCTTCCAGTTGCTCCAAATTCTCTAGAGAGCGTAAACTACTTACCACCGCTTCAGACATCCTTTTTGCTGCCCTTCCTGTTGGAGCAGCCAATGCCGGTCGTTTTGCTAAACCAAGCCGTTTTAGCACCCTGAGCAAAGTGACCGCCACAGAAGTTTTTCCCGTACCCGGACCTCCTGAAATAATTAGAAAGGGACTGGAAATCGCTGACAAAACCGCATCCTTCTGTTTTTCTGCTAATTTTAGGGGGTGCTCACCCAAACGTACCGGGTTAACTTCAAGGACGGTTTTTAGGACATTCTCTACTTGAGATTTTTCCGGAAATTCCGGCTGCATGTTTAGACGCATTTGTAACAGTGAAATAAGCTGAAATTCACGCGACAAATTTTTTTTAAAATACAGAAGAGAATTATTTTCTACAAAAATAGATTTTTCTGCACAAAAACCTTCTGACCCTTCTTCAGTACCAGAGCTTGTCAACAACCATTTTTTCCATTCATCCGGAGATATTTCTTTCTCAAAAAAACCTGTTTGTAGAAGTATTGCTTTTATTTGAAATTGGAGTTCTGACCAAGGTAGGCAGGTACTTCCAGAAATTACCGCCTTGCGCATCAGGAGCAATCCGGATAACTGTACATGCAAACGAAGGGTCGCCGCTTCAGTCTCTTTTTTTTGGACTGACTCTCCAGAGCACAAATAATCCAATGCCTGAAAAAAATATTCACTGCCCAGTTGAATTTGAGAAAATTGCTGCCTAAGTCGCTGAAGTGACTCTGTCAAGACAGGTGCAGCAATTTGCACTTTGAGAGTATCATCAGTAGATTCTTTCGCAAAGCGGGTGCGGGCAGTACCTGCGGTTGTCCATCCAGATGATATTAGTGAAGGGCGTGTGAGTTCAGAAGAATCTGTCAAACTGGACATTTTGGCTTGTAAGAGTTATACTATGACTTAGGTTTAGGGATTTATCGAGTACTCCGTTTTTAGTCTGTTCTGATTCAAGCTCCATCTTTTTTATGTTAAATCTGTTTTTGCTGAACAAACAATCAAAACTTTAATAATGAAAAGGCCTTCCCCCAATCATGCCATTAGCTGGTCCGAAGTCAAGCGTCCAATTGTTTGCCTTGCGCCAATGGACGGAGTTACCAATTCTGCCTTCCGACAAATTGTACGCACATTAAGCAAAGATGTCATTCTTTTCAGTGAATTCACAAGCGTTGATGGCCTGGTACGAAGCGAACATGTACGTTTGCGCTTGGACTATGAACCATGCGAACAACCTTTTTTCATGCAGCTTTTCGGCAACTCTCCAAAAATGTTTGCAGAAGCTGCCAGAATGGTGGCAGACCGTGGAATATGGGGCGTAGACATCAACATGGGCTGCCCTGCAAAAAAAATTGTCCATTCTCAACATGGCAGTGCTTTGATGCAGGATGTAGACACTGCCTGCAGGATTGTAGAGTCTATCCGTGAAGCATGTTCGTTGGAGGTTTCCGTCAAAACACGTTTAGGCTGGAAAGATGAAAAAAACTTAATCAATTTTACCAAGTCTCTTGAATCTGCTGGAATCTCAATGCTAACTATTCACGGACGAACCTATAATCAGGCTTTTAGAGGAGACGCTGATTGGGGCCCCATTCACGAACTGAAAAGTCACCTTAAAATTCCAGTAATAGGTAATGGAGACATCCGTGACTACAACGACGGCCTGGCGCATTTGGGTAATCTTGATGGATTTATGATTGGAAGAGCTGCAATCGGGAATCCATGGTGTTTTCAGGATCGACGGAAATTCCCGGAGCCCACTCATCACGAACGTATTGAACTTGCACTCAAACATTACCATTTATTCAGACGCTTCAAACAAGAATTGGTTGCAGTGCGGGAATTTCGCAAGTATCTGGGCAATTATGTAAGTGGTTTCAGAAACGCAAAAGAATGGCGGAACCGCTTAATGCAGTGTCAGGATGAAGCATCCTTTGTGGAATGCATGCAGGAAATCAAACGGCTTGAACCACCTCTTGCTTTGGCAGGTTAACTCCGGAAACGATAATGGTCCCAGCATCACAGAAGTACGAAATCTCAGTTTTTTCGCACTTCCCACTGTCCATGCCAAGCTGATAAGAGAAATTTTAATAAATAGAAACACTCCCCAAGTTTGAGATCATTGAACATGCCTCGGCGTGTATAAACCAAGACTAGACTTTAATTCGAGTGGTAATTAAAGCTTAAATTAGAATTGACTTCTGCCTCTCTAAGAGGCAGCATAATTGAGTCCGTTTGTCCGACTGTCTTCTACACAAACGACTCCGACTAAATGCACCCGTAGCTCAGCTGGATAGAGCATCAGTTTGCGGTACTGAGGGTCGCACGTTCGAATCGTGCCGGGTGCGCCAGCAATAACAACGGTTTATAGAATATAGATTTCACCTTCATGAGGAAACAGATTATCTGCTAATCTTAGCCTTTCTTAGAACGAGCGTTTGCACAACGTTGCATCCACTCTGAACTAAACGCATCGATGCGTCCAAAACGATCTGTTCGAAAACTTTCTAGATCAAATCTTGTTCGACCTTCAATGGCTAGGTCAGCAATGGCACTCCCAACTCCTCCTGAAGCTCCGATTCCGGACCCACAGCACCCTGTGGCAACAAGAAACCCATCAATATCTGGAACTGAACCCAACACATACTGACCATCGGGAGTGTAGGTAGATGGGCCAGCTATGTAGTGTGCTATCTGAATGGTTTCTAGCCCCGGGTAAAACCTGGCCAATTCAGATCCCTGTTCTTCGAGGACGTTCCATCCTTCAGGATCTTCACTGAATCGGAGTTCTGTGAAGTCACTGGGAAGTTCCCGTGGGTCATGACTCAAACAGATTCTGTCACGAAGTCCAAAAAGCAATCCTCCCATCTCGGTTCGAGCATAGGCATTAGCATCAGGTAAAATGACATAGGGTTGTGGTTTTTTGAATTCTGGTGCCTTTGAAGTAATCCAATAGTGGCTTCGGATAGGTGCCATGGGCAGATGCCAACCAACCTCCAAAGCAACTAAACCTGCCCATGGGCCTGCTGCATCAATCACACATCCTGCTGAGATTTTACCTTGTGGGGTTTGAACTCCAGTTATCCGGTTCCCAGATTTTTGAAGTGCTGTTACCTCAATCTCCGTCTTTAGTACAGCACCATGTTTTTTAGCAGCCTTTGCATAAAACGTAGCAAGCAGGTAGGGATCAATGAAACCATCATCCGGCAACAAAGCAAATTTATTGGCTTTTGAAGCATCCAGCCACGGAACCAGATCCTCTGCTTCAGTTCTTTCAATCCAGCGAAAATTTTCACCAAGTTTAAAGGCATGCCTCTCAAGGGCCTCTAAATGCAAAATATTGGCTTCTGACTCTGCAACCAGAAGTCCACCGACTTGATGCCAATGAAGGGATTCTTCTAGCTCCTCACAGAGTAATCCAATAGCCTCTTTTGTATGGGTTTTTAAGGCTGTTTGTCCCTGCTTAAGGTTGAGATTTCTAATTAATCCTGCAGCACGAGGGGTTGTTGCAGTCGCAAGTTCTCGGCGTTCGAGCAGTAAAACACTGCCAGATGATCTTCTTGCGAGATTCCATGCGATAGCACATCCAAAGATGCCTCCCCCAATGATCAGGAAATCAGGATTCCCTTTTAAAAATTTCATGACTTTTTTTTAATAATTTATGAATTGCAAATTGATCGGCCTGTTGCTGCCTTGCAACGTAGTTGATTATAAAGATCCGGAAAAAGGAGAAACAGTTTTAGGAGTCATTGATCCGGAAATGATGGTGCAGGCAACCGGAAGGACCGACTTAGAAGCTTTTGCAAAAAGTGTACGAGAAAAATTACAAAATGCACTTGATTCAGTTTGAGCTTAAGTAGTATGTTTGGATGAGAAAAGTTTGCTTTTCACTGATCCTGTGTTACACTCGATTTTGCAACGTGATTGATTTAAAAAACAGAAAAAACTAAATCTTTTTCCGGTGAGCGGTTTCTACAATGGCAAAAGTAATTACATTCGCCAGCCAAAAAGGCGGAGTAGGTAAAACAACATCAGCCGTTCATTTGGCCACTGCCTTTGCATTGGGCGGTTATAAGACCCTCTTGGTCGACCTTGATCCACAAGGTTCCGTTCACCATTCTCTCGGATTAGACAAACCAGATGGATTAGGAATACGTGAAGTTTTTTGCACACCAAGTGTTTCGTCACAGGAAATTATCCAAACCGGCAAACACCAGAATCTTGACCTCCTGCTTTCGAATATTCAAGACCTCCTGACAGAACAAACTGTAAACAAAATAGCTGCTGATTATTATCATTTTTCACAATGGCTGGAACAAAATGCATCCAGTAGCTATGAATTTATAATTGTCGATCCACCCGCATCTACAAGCTCCCTCAGCATTAATGCAATGCTTGCTGCGAACCTCGTCATTGTGCCTCTGGAATGTGAAGCATTGGCCATTAAATCTCTCAAACGCTTTTTGCAGGCATTTAAGGAACTTCAGAGGACAATTGAACCAAGGTTGCGCCTGGCTGGAATTTTACTGACTATGTATAATGATGAAATTCTGACTCACCAGCAAATATGCAAACAGGTATACCAAACACTGGGGGATTCTGTTTTTGAAACCATTATTCCAAATTGTCCACATATTCTGGAAGCAAGTTCTTTAGGAATAGATGTGATACAGCGTCACTTGAATTCAGCCGGTGCAACTGGTTACATACGCCTTGCCAATGAATTGCTGGATCGCTTCCTGTTGCCTAAATCTTTGGAAGTTAGTTAGTGAAAACTAACTCCTGAAAAAATTTAACTATACATCCTGATTTTTCGCATGTAGGTGAACTTAGACTTGATTTACTGACAAACATATTCCTCAAAATCAGTAATGTTTTACAAACCGTTATACTCCCAACTTCTTCTGAGCTCAGTTTTTTTCACTTTTATTATTGGTGTTTTTCCTCTTGCTGCAGGAGATACCAATGATAAAGATCAAAATATTGATCCATTGCTGGCAAAGGTATACAAGCAGGAAAATGTATCAGAATGGTGGGTCAGTGAAAAACTGGATGGAGTACGCGCAATTTGGAATGGTGAAAAACTTCATTTTCGCAGCGGCAAACTAATTAGTGCTCCAGGCTGGTTCACAGAAAATTTTCCTGAACAGTTAATGGATGGTGAGCTTTGGATGGGACGAGGAACTTTTGAAAAGCTTTCCGGAATTGTCCGCAAAATCCAGCCAAATCATAACGACTGGAGACAGGTTCGTTACATGTTATTTGAGATTCCAAAGCATCCAGGAACTTTCACCCGGAGGGTCCGTAAAATGGTGAAATTGACAGAGACCCTAAAGATTTCCTGGCTCCAGCCTATACCTCAAATTCGCCTGAATTCAGAGGATGCTCTGCTGAATATGCTGGATGAAATTGTGACAAAGGGTGGTGAAGGGTTGATGCTGCATCGCGCTGATTCACTTTATCACAGTGGAAGAAGCGACGACTTGCTGAAACTCAAACCGTGGCAGGATGCAGAAGCCACAGTTGTAGAAATTTTACCCGGAAAAGGCAAATTCAACGGAATGATGGGTTCATTACTCGTGACTGATGAAAGCGGCCGCAGATTTCGTATAGGAACAGGTTTCAGTAATAAAGAACGAAAAAATCCACCTGCTGTAGGAACTGTCATAACTTACAAATTCACTGGAACCACAAAGAAAGGCCTGCCAAAATTTGCCAGTTTTTTACGTATATATCAGCAGTTTTAAAAAACCTGAAAGCTCAACTAAAAACATCCGTTCCTGGAGCATGAGTGCAGTATTTTGAAATAGGATTTTGGACTGTACTGGGACTGATAATCGGCAGTTTTGTAAATGTTTGCCTTGATCGGCTTCCGCTGCAGTTTGCAGACAAAACAAGACGCTTGAGTTTGTTGAATGCACCTGAAATTTCCACTTTCCTGAAACAGCAACTCCAGGATCAATCCCTGAATTTATTCAAACCGGCATGTTCTTTTTGTTTTTCCTGCGGACATCAGCTCAAATGGTTTGAAAAAATCCCTGTATTGTCATTTATTTTAAGTAAGGGACGTTGTCGGAAATGTAAGTCCACAATCGGGTTTAGAACGATCTGGATAGAAACCATGCACGGACTGTGGTACGCAGGTACTGCCTGGTTATTACAGGGCTGGGGCTGGCCTCTATTTTACAGTATTAGCTTTTCATTATTGTTGATTCTGGGATACTGCTGGAGTTGTAATCAGGTTCGAAAGACACTGCTATCTATAGGAGGAGTTTTGGTGATCATGGTTTTTTGCGTTAATTATTTTTGATTTTAAAATGAAAAAGCTGCTGCTGACATTACTTAAAATTGTGGTCGTTGGAACCATTTTGATTTACCTAGTCCGAAGTGGCCGCTTAAATTTTGAAAAATTGATGCTCTTCCGGGATGCTCCGGAAATACTTGCGATGATGGTTGCTATACTCATTTTGGCAGTGGTGCCTATGGCGACATTTCGCTGGTGGTTATTATTGCGTGCGATTGGAATACAAGTAAATCCGAAGCAGGCTTTCGTGCTGACCTGGATTGGTAATTTTTTCAACACCACACTTCCAGGAGCGGTAACTGGAGACGTGGTAAAGGGATATTATGTGATCAAGGCACAAGAGGAAGATGGACGTACCAGAGCGTTTATGACACTGCTGATTGACCGGTTTGTGGGTTTGTTCGGTTTGATTGTCATGGCATTTTTTGCACTAGTCTTTAATTTTGAATTAATACTTTCTCAAGAACGACTTCACAGTCTGGCATGGATAATTGTTGCTCTATTTGGAGGAACAGTCATTTTTTATTCAATTGTGTTGTTTCCATTTAAGGAGGGTCGTGATCCTTTCCTTCGACTGTTTCAGCGACTGCCTGCAAGCAAATTCAGCATCAAAGTCTATTCCGCATTCAAAAGTTATCAGCATCAAAAAACAACTTTATTCTTAACATTATTTTTGTCCATAGGCCTTCACACTTTAATTGCACTGATTTTTTTCCAGGTTACAAATTTGATGGGTATTAAAGAAATGGAATTGGCAACCCAATTTTTTCTAATGCCGATTGGCTTAATCACCGTAGCCATTCCAATTGCCCCGGGTGGAATCGGAGTCGGTCATGCGGCCTTTGAGTCACTTTACCAACTGGCCGGATTTTCCGGAGGAGCAGATATTTTCAATCTCTTCATTATTGTCCAGCTGGGAGTTTTTTTGTTGGGTGGAATTCCATATTTTCTTTACAGCAGCAATTATCAAATACCAAAGAATTCTGAAAAAATGTTTGAAGAAGAAGCTGAAAAATAACAAGACTTCGGTTCAATTAATCCTCTGCAAGTAAAATCAACAGGTGTTCCTGAACGCATGACGAGAGGGCGTTTAAATCATAACCTCCTTCCAGCAGACTCATAATCCTGCCGCCTGCATATTGTTCCGCCAACTGCTTCAACTCCCTCGTCAACTCCCGAAAAGTTCGCTCTGTGAGATTAAGTGAAGCCAAAGGATCATCGCGGTGCGCATCAAATCCGGCAGAAACTAAGACAAAATCCGGCTTGTATTCCTCCAATTTTGGTTGAACCTGATCATAAAAGATCTGCAAATATTCTTCATCACCCATTCCTGGAGGAACGGGAACATTGAGAGTAAATCCGGCACCTCCGCCACTTCCGTGTTCATGGGCAAAACCTGTTCCTGGAAAACTTGTGCGTGGATCCTGGTGAATACTAGCAAAATATATATCGGGCCGTTCTTCAAAAAAATGCTGTGTCCCGTTTCCATGATGAACATCAAAATCAAAAATCAGAACCCGTTTGAACCCCATCTCTCTTGTCAAAAATTCTGCTGCAAGGGCAATGTTGTTGAAAAAACAAAACCCCATTGCAGAATCATTTTCTGCATGATGCCCCGGTGGACGAACGGCGCAAAATGCGTTATCAAGCCGACGTTCAGCCACCTCAATAACTCCGTCCAGCACTGAGCCGACAGCATGCGCAGCTGCATTAAAAGTTTGTGCAGAAATAATGCAGTCCGGCGTGTGGAGTGTTCTGGCTCCGCTTTCAGCCGCAGCTTCGACAGCTGAAATCAGTTTCTCTGAATGCAATAATTTTAGTTCCTGTGTTGTCGCAGGACGTCCCGACTGCAGTATTAATCTTTCAAGCAATCCCTCTGACTCAAGTTTTTCTTGTATCGCCCTCAAACGATTAGCGTTTTCCGGATGCGAGCCTGTATCATGTTCAAGGTAAATAGGATTCGTATAAAATCCGGTGTTCATATTGGTTCCATTTTTTACGGCAAGAGATTTTTGAGAAGTGAATGATGTAAAATTCTAGCTCAGTCTGCCTTTCCTTCTCAAGACAAAGCATGTTCTGTGTCGTTTTTTATGCTTCACAGATTGTGTTTGAGATGCAGTTTGGTTAAAATCGTGGTAACAAATGCTATATTACCATATTAACTGTGTATTTTCAGTTTGAAGAAAGCAATGGCACTTTTAGAAATTCATACTTTTCCAGATTCAGTTTTGAGGCAAAAGGCTGAGCCAGTAACAGTTTTTGATCAAGAGCTTGATGAAACCGCACAATCAATGTTGGAAACAATGTACTTTTCCGGCGGAATAGGTTTGGCGGCCATTCAAGCAGGTATCCTGAAACAAATAATTGTTATTGATTTAAAAAGTGGTGAGGAAGACACAGAACTTAGGGAACCTCATGTTTTCATAAATCCTGAAATACTGGAAAAATCCGGAACTACTGTCTCTGAAGAAGGTTGCTTGAGTGTGATTGAGTTCCGGGCCGAAGTTGATCGTGCTGAAGAAATAACCATTGAATATAAGGATGTTGCCGGAAATACTAAAAAACTGGAAGCCGAAGATATGATGTCTATTTGTCTGCAGCATGAAATCGACCATTTGAATGGTATTTTATTCATTGATCATTTACCTCTGCTTAAACAGAAAATGATTAAAAAACGGTTGACCAAACTCGCTAATGATGAGGCCTGATTTTGCGTCATTTTTTTTTCTGCACTATTATTATTTCTTTTTGGTTTGTTCCTTTTTTCGGTAGTAACTTTGCATTTGCTGAAGACCAGGATTATGCACATGCGATTGTCACAACTTCCACAGGCATGGAAATTTCTGTCGAAGTCGCAGACACAGTTGAAAAACGAAGCTTGGGACTGGGGAAACGTTCTGGTCTCGAAAATGGATGGGGGATGTTGTTTGTCTTTGAAAAACGTAAACAGCATGGTTTTTGGATGAAAGATATGCAGTTCCCATTGGATATCATTTGGCTGGAGAATCACAGAATTGTTCACATTCTCCGGAATGTTCAGCCGGCAAAGTCCGGAGTTATTCCTCCGGTAATGACACCTCCTGTGGCTGGAAATTTTGTGCTGGAAATTGACGCTGGACGTGCGGACGAACTAAAACTTCAAGTAGGTCAACGCTTGAAGTATCAATTTTGAACTGGTTAAACCAGAAAAAACATCGACATAATGTGCTAAATGGCTAAATCACAAATTATATGCGTAGTAGACGACGAGCCGGCGATTCGGGAGACACTTGAAAATGTTCTTTCTGATGAGGGCTATCCGGTGATGTCCTGCAGGGACTCTGAAGATTTTTATGCAAAACTGGAGAAACAAACTCCGGCTTTGGTACTGTTGGACATCTGGCTCCCTGGAACGGATGGAATGGCAATTCTCAGTCAGTTACGTGAAACTCATCCGGACATTCCCGTAATCATGATGAGCGGACACGCGGGCATCGATGCAGCAGTAAATGCAATAAAACTGGGTGCTGTCGATTTTATGGAAAAACCACTGCGCCTTGAAATTTTGCTCGACAAAATTTCAATTGTTCTTTCCAATAAACCTCCAAAGAAAATCAAAGACCTTGCCTCAGATACTCTGCTGGAAATAGCAAAGATTATCAATCCCATAATACCTTCTGGAGCAGTACAATTACAGGATTCAAAACGTCCACAGCGAACCTTGAAAGGCAATGTTGTTTTGAATGGAAAAGGGCTTTTGACAGGTAGAAACACCGGTGTTATTTTAAGTCCACTTGATCCTAACTCCGGGATTCTTTTTCAAACATTGGATGATACATCTTTACCTGCACATATCACAAATATAGAAAATTTTTCTCAATCTGTGGCAAAGCAATCATTTAGTGCAAACTCGACTGTATTAGCTCGTGATAACCGTCTGGTACGGACAGTAGAACATTTGATGGCTGCTTTACATATGGCCGGAATAACCAATGTTTTAGCCAAAGTCGATGAAGAAATTCCCAACATTGACGGTTCAGCAAAGGATTTTAGTGAACTTATCAAAGAAGCCGGAATACTGGATCAGAATGAATCAGCAAAAGATGCTGTAGTTTTGGAGCCAATTCAGGTGGGGCGTAAAAAATTGGATGAAAAACACCTCTATGTGGAACCGTATGAAGGCTTTGAGGTTAAAATGCGTGTTGATTATGACGCTCCTATTGGAGAGCAAAAACTAACCTTTAATTCTGAAAAGGATTCTTTCAACAGAGATATTGCACCAGCAAGGTCTTTCAATACCTTCGAGAATATTGACATGGCGCAAAAAAAAGGAACTGTCGGCAGCGGCTATCTTGATTCTCATATAATCATGCATGAGGGAAAGGTCATCAATACAGACTTACGTTATCCGGATGAGTTTGTACGCCACAAAATACTTGATCTCATCGGGGACCTTTATCTGCTTGGATATCCACTGCGAGGAAGAGTTGTTGCCAATATGACATCACATGGTTACAATCAGGCTCTGGTTCAAAAATTACATGTTGCACTGACAACCTGAGAAATATGCGCCACCAAGCTAGATCATACGCACTACAGGCCCTTTATCAGGCGGAACTGCTTCAAAGTAAAGCCATGAAACATGCTGATCGTTTTTTGGATCAACTTGAAACCAGTCCGGAAATAAAAGAATTTGCACGGGAACTGGTAGCAGGCACGCTCCAGCATCGCAAACACCTTGATCGATATTTGCGGCGTAACCTGGAACACTGGAAACTGAACCGTCTTTCCACCACTGTCCGGAATATATTACGTCTGGCAACCTATGAACTTTATCACCATCCGGAACTATCCCATAGTGTTGTCATTGACGAAGCTGTAGAACTATGCAAAGATTTTGTAGATGACACTTCACATGGTCTGACAAATCGTGTTTTGCAAAGAGTTTATGACCAAATAACAGAAGAGAGAAAAACCAAAGCCATAGCAAAAAAAGAAGAAACTCTAAAAGAAGAAACTCTAAAAGAAGAAACTCTAAAAGAAGAAACTGGCAAAAAAATGCGAGAGCCAGAATCAAAATATAAAAGAAGATAAACTAATTTAATGCAATCAGTCTTCTGCCAGTTCCTGTAGATTTTTCCCAGTCACCCTGTAGGTTGTCCATTCGTCCAAAGGAGCCGCCCCCATTTTCTGATAAAAACCAATTGCGGGCTCATTCCAGTTCAACACTGCCCATTCTAAACGTCCTCCGCCAATTTCCCGTGTCCGTTGCGCTAATCGACGGAGCAATGCTTCTCCAACGCCTTTTCCTCTGGCGCTTTCCCGCACATACAGATCCTCCAGATAAATTCCTGGACGTCCCAAAAAAGTAGAAAATGAGCGAAAATACAATGCAAAGCCCAAGGTTT
>Ga0257111_1000252_pt1 | contig 22082 bp, 16 predicted proteins | sample LP_taG_6_FD_191567 | JGI IMG/M metagenome (GOLD analysis project Ga0257111, IMG submission 191567) | Marine microbial communities from Northeast Subartic Pacific Ocean, Canada - LP_J_2015_P26_500m | ecosystem: Environmental > Aquatic > Marine > Oceanic | place: Canada: Northeast Subartic Pacific...
ATGTTTATTATCCATGATCATTTATCCTGTATTTATGAATTATTTATATCGATAATATTAGAATTGACAGTTGAAGTATGAAATACAATTGTATTCCAAAACGGATTAATCCAGATTATATTTTATTGAATGTATATTTTGGGTCATGAACACTGGTTTAAATGAGAAAATAATAAATATTCCTACCAAACCGGGCGTATACCAATTTAAAAACAACGTAGGTGAAATTATTTATATAGGTAAAGCCAAAAACCTGCGTACTAGAGTACGATCCTATTTCCAAAAAAATAAATATCAGACGCCAAAAAATCAATCCATGATCAAACGGATTACCGATTTGGATTGGATCGTAGTTTCAACCGAAGTAGAGGCATTGTTGACTGAAGCTAATCTAGTAAAAGAACATAAACCTCACTATAATATTAATCTCAAAGATGATAAATCTTTTCCTTATATACGAATCACGAGAGAACCTTATCCGAGAATCTTTATTACCAGAGATATTGTTAAAGATGGATCACGTTATTTTGGACCATATACAGATGTTTATTTGTTGCGCAGATCGCTAAAAGCTGTTCATAATATTTTTCCTGTACGCAGCTGTGACTATTATTTAGATCAGGAAGTTATTCGAGCCGGCAAAGTAGATCTCTGCCTGGATTACCATATCAAGAAATGTGAAGGCCCCTGTCAGGATTTAGTATCCAAAAATGATTATAGTGCAATGATAAAAAGGGTAGTGCAGTTTTTATACGGGAAAACGAAAGAAACAGAAAATTATATAAACAAACAAATGAGTGTTGCAGCAGATGAGACTCGTTACGAAGATGCTGCAATGTATCGAGATCAACTTGCAGCCGTTAAAAGTTTTAAAGAAAAGCAACGCAAGGTGGCTGCAGATTTTGATAATCGTGATGTATTTGCCATGGCTAAACAAGACAATATGTGTGTAACAGTGATTGTTCGAATTCGCAATGGGAGGATCCACAGCAGAGAAAAGATCTCAATTAATATTGGTGATGAAAGTGACGCAGATATTTTTGAATCAGTCATAACACAGTTTTATCTTGACTCGGATTTCATCCCTAAAACAATAAATGTTGCCGAAAACCCAACAAATAAACAACAGCTTCTGGTTTGGTTAATAGAAAAACGAAGCGGTCCTGTTCATATTCAAGTCCCAAAAAGAGGAGAAAAAGCTCGGGAGATAAGATTGGCAGTACAAAACGCAAAGCTGTTGCTGGGGGAGTGGATAATCAATCGCAAGAAACGCCGCGAATTGACACCAAAAATGGTACAACAGCTTCAGGAAGATCTGCAACTTAAGATTCCACCGCGCCGAATCGAAGCATTTGATATTTCTCATTTGGGGGGCACGAATACGGTTGCTTCTATGGTGTGTTTTATTGATGGTAAAGCACGTAAATCGGAATACAGGAAGTACAAAATAAAGACAGTTGTTGGTGTTGATGATTTTGCTGCTATGCGGGAAGTGGTAATCAGGCGTTATCGGCGATTGAAAAACGAACAGGCGACACTACCAGATCTAATACTAATTGATGGCGGTAAAGGACAACTTAGTATGGCAATATCTGCTTTGCGTGAACTTGGATTGGATTACTTGACAGTCATTGGACTGGCGAAGAAGCTGGAAGAAGTATTCGTGCCAGGGTATGCGGACGCACAATCCATACCGAAACAATCACCTGGATTGATATTATTAAGGAAAATTCGTGATGAAGCGCATCGGTTTGCAATCACATTCCATAAACAGAAACGAAATAAACAAATGCGCACCTCAATATTTGACAGTATTGATGGTATGGGTCCAAAAAGGATACAATCTTTATTTGCTGTATTCCAAGACATCGATAGCATTGCCCAGGCTGATACTGATATAATTGCCAAAAAAGCAAAAATTCCCTTAAAACAGGCCAAAAGTGTGCGCTTGGCGGCTAGACAATTTCGAACAGAAAAAACGCCTAAGTAAACCATTGCAATTAAGCGTTAAAATAACATAGAGAAAGCTCTATTTTCTGTGATAAATATCAATAACACCTAACTCTATTACTTGTAGATTATCTGAATGATTTGGTTTCGCTACCTCATACTTGCTGGAGTAATACTTACTTCAGTCTCTGGGCAAGAATTTTCTCTTGATCGAATAATTGTAAAACTTGCTCCGGATATTTCTCGTAGTGATTTCAGCAGTATACTTGATACCAATAATTATGTGGTTGAAAAAGTATTGGTCAGACGTCTCAATATCATAAGCGTCAAATTAAAGAACAATCAAATTTCACCATTAGACGCTATAAAGGAATTTCGCAACAATCCATTTGTTGATAAAGCAATTCCAGACACAAAGGTTTCCCGTAGGGATATGCCGGATGATATGCAGTTTGATCAGCAATGGGCATTGCATAATGTGGGCCAGAGTGGCGGTACAGAAGATGCCGATATTGATGCACCAGAAGCCTGGGATATCGCAACCGGGGGCATAACACCTTTGGGAGACACAATAGTGGTCGCTATTGTTGATGGAGGCATGTTGCTAACTCATGCGGATCTTACTCCTAATCTGTGGACGAATTGGGGTGAAATACCTGGTAATGGAATTGATGATGATAATAATGGTTATGTCGATGATGTGCACGGCTGGGATGCTTATTCTTCAGATGGATCTGTGCCAAGTGATGGTCACGGTACCCACGTGGCGGGAATAGTAGGTGCGAAGGGTAATAATAGTGTTTATGTGGCCGGTGTGAACTGGGATGTAAAACTCATGCCAATAGCTGGTTCTTCCGGAACGACCTCTATTGTTTTGGAAGCATATGGTTATGCCCTGGATCAACGGGCAATTTATGATTCTACTGATGGATCCTCTGGTGCATTTGTGGTGGCTACTAACAGCAGTTTTGGTGTTAATAACGCTGACTGCAGCAGCGGTGATTATTCTCTCTGGAATGATATGTATGATGCCTTAGGGCAGTATGGAATACTTAGCTGCGGTGCGACGATGAATAATAATTCTAACGTTGATGTTACTGGCGACGTGCCTACGGGATGTGAAAGTGAATATATGATCTCTGTTACGAATACAACGCGGAATGATGCGAAAAACAGCGGTGCCGCATATGGGGCAACCACTATTGATCTTGGAGCGCCCGGGACACAGATATTATCTACTTACACTGGAGGAGGAACTTCATCTCTAACCGGCACATCCATGGCCTCACCGCACGTTGCTGGATCAGTTGGCTTCCTACATGCATCAATGTCTGCAGGTTTTGCGTCTTTTTTTCAAAGTAATCCTGCAGAAGGTGGTTTGCTTATAAAACAATTGATCTTGGATGGCACAGATCCATTACCAACCCTTAATGGTGTTACGGTGAGTGGCGGGCGGTTGAACCTTTATAATTCAGCATTATTAAGTATGGATACTATGGCAGCAGATTCCCTGGATCCAAACCCTGTCACCAATGTTACAGCAGATACTACAGAATGGTATCGCGTAACATTAAATTGGAACGATCCTACAGAGTTATTTGGAAGTGATGCAATTCCCACTTTTATGATAAATATTTATCGGGATGGTGAATTGGAAAGTTCTGTCTGGCAAGGTGTAGAAAGTTTTACCGATATAGGACTATCCTCTGATTCAGAGTACTTATATACGTTGGTTACTCGTGTTGTCGCTAATGATTCACTGAGCATTGGTGTATCAATCCCAGTAACTATTGCCGGTGGAAACTGTCAACCGGGTGATTTGACTGAAAATAACATAGTAGATGTGCTAGATGTGGTACAATTATTACGATTTGTGCTTGGCTATAATGATCCAAGCCCGGCACACTATTGTTCTGGAGATTTGAACTATGATAATAATCTTAATATCACTGATGTCCTGATGCTTATGGATATAATTTTGGGTATATAGTTTCTGAAATTTTGATAAAGAAATGAATGATAATAATATTAAAGTACTTTTAAATAATTACTGTAACAGAAGGGAATTTGTTAAGGATACGTTAACCGGGATAGGTACCGTGGCATTCGGAAGTTTTATGCTGGTTAACCAAAGCGGTTGCAGTGAGGGTAGTCCTACAGCGCCTATTAATAATAGTGATGAAACTATTACTGTTGATCTGTCATCATCAGAAAATAGCGCTCTGGCGACGGTAGACGGTACACTGGCATTAGGGGCAAATGTCCTTGATAGCAAAGGGCTTCTCCTATATCGACAGAGTGATACCAATGTATTGGCGTTTAGCAGAAATTGCACGCATAATGGTTGTACAATTGGTTCGTTTCAGAATGGTACATCTGCATGCCCCTGTCATGGCAGCCAGTTCGATACATCGGGCAGTGTTGTCAATGGACCTGCTGTAAATCCATTGACTCAGTATTCAGCGACTATTACTGGCAATATTGTTACTATCACAACATAATGAAAAGGCGAGTAGTGAATCTGTTTATTACCTTGCCCTTGGCTAGTATTGGCCTATACATTTTTTTCCTTACCGTAGCAATGGTTTCTTACAATGGGGGTAATACCATAAACCACCATGGAATTGGATATTCATTTTCGTTAAATTTTCTCAGCGACCTAGGAAGAGCCAGCGGTTATGCTGGGCAAGATAATAGCCTGTCATTTTATAGTTTTAATTTGTCGTTAGCTATAATCGGTGTCGCATTTTTCGCATATTTTTTATTCCTGCCTTCATTACATAATTTAAACCCCAGATCATTTTTCTTTTCTCGGGTAGGCAGCTTTTTTGGGTGTTTTGCAAGCATTTGCTTTGCTGGTGTAGGACTAACTCCTGCTGATACACTATTAGACATACACATATTTTTTGCTAACTGGGTTTTTCGCTCAATGGGTCTAGCTGTATTATTCTATGTCTTAACATTTATTTACCTCAATAAAGATAATTTATATTTATCTCTTTTATTTCTTTTAAGCGGCATTGTTATACTCACTCATATAGTAATTGCTGATATAGATTTGGCGGTTTATATGTCCAATCCTCATTATGCCCGAGTTTTGTCTCAAAAAGCAGCTGTTATAGCGATGATATTCATCGTCCCATTAATGGCGATCATTAATTTGCGACAGCTGCGGGATAGAACTATTTATCTGCGAATATTTGGTTAATTAGATAACTATAATGTAGGTAGAGTATTAAAGCTTCAGCTTAGCTAAAGCGAGTCTTCTCTCTTTACGATTCAGTTCCCTTTCAGCTTTGTATAGGTCTGTTTCAAGTTTCCTCGTAGAATATCGTTCACTTGGGGATTGCTGTTTCTTGAGCTGGCTAATAATTTGTTTTTTTGCAGCTAATGAATTTTTTTGTTCCTTTAATCGATTCTCTATTAAGCTATGAATGACTCGTTTCATATCATCAAATTCCTGAATTTCAAATAACCGTGTAAGAAATACTATTTTGCCATCTGGTCCTAAGATAATATTCCTGGTAACACCACTATTGCGATCAGAAAACAGGGCAAATATATCCGCGCCAGGATCTAGAGCGATAGGGTAGGTGACTTGCACTTCTTTTGCAAATTTGGTAATAATATCTGCTGGTTCATCCCGGTCTATGCCAATCACATTCAGCCCCATATTTTTGTAGACTTTCCAAATTTCCTTCTCTATATGGGGCATTTCTTCCCGGCATACGTGGCACCAGCTTGCCGTGAACTGCAGCATAGTTACCTGGCCTTCTAAATCTGCAAGAGAAATTTGTGTGCCATTGGGAAAATTAAGCACAAAATTAGGGGAATCATCACCAACGTATACAATATAACCACGATCATCCGGTGTCTGTGAGAAAGCAGTAGTTAGAGCTAGTAGAAAGAATAATAGTTGTTTGTTCATATATGAAAACCATTGTTGACCATCCACTCATCGCTAACAAACTTACTTAGATAGTTTCGAATACTGTCTGGGAGAATTACAAGTACATTTTTATCGGAATCAAGATCTTGTGCAGCTTCAATAGATCCCCAAACAACTGATCCAGAGGATCCACCGATCAATAAGCCTTCTTCCTTGATCAGTCGACGGGCCATAGTGAACGCATCTTGATCATTGGTTTTTATATAGCGGTCTACCAGTGTGTTATCGAGAACATCAGGGAAAAAATCATACCCAATACCTTCTACGTGATAGGTATCCACCTCGGTACCGCCTCCTAGAATTGAACCAATTGGATCAACGCCGACAACTTCAATGTCAGGAATGGCTTCTTTTAATCTTTTTGCCACACCGGTTATGGTACCGCCAGTACCAGCACCAATAACTACCATTGCCAAGTTCTTACCAAATTCAGCAAGAATCTCTTCAGCCGTTCCAAAATAGTGAGCATCCGGGTTATTTGGGTTAGCGTATTGATCGAGTATGTGAGAATTAGGTATTTCACTATGTAATCGTTTAGCTACACCAAGAAGACTTTCAGGATCATCATGAGCTGCTTCTGTCGGTGTGCGTACGATTTCTGCCCCTAGCGCTTTCAAAACAACTTCTTTTTCCATACTCATTTTTTCCGGCATGGTAATGATGAGTTTATATCCTTTTACCGCAGCGGCCAGAGCCAGGCCAATACCCGTATTACCGGAACTAGGTTCGATCAATGTATCTCCTGGTTTGATACGCCCTTCTTGCTCAGCTTCCTCGATCATACGTACGCCAATACGATCTTTCAAAGAACCACCAGGGCTTAAAAATTCACATTTGGCAAATAACTGGCAGTTTAGCTCAGTACCTATTTTACCCAGTTTTACGATCGGTGTTTTCCCAACCGCATCTAGAATAGAATTGTGTATCATTTTATATACTGATTAATTGCTGCCATTATCCATTATAAGAAATACCTGAAAAATTACGAATAATTAAATATAATATTTGTATTACATTCACCGTCAATTTGGCTGTCTATCTGAATATGAAATACTTTCACAAATTTCTAATAGCATCAGTTATATCGCTTCATTTAGTAACGGCTGGTACTACCGGTAAACTGGTAGGTATTGTACTAGATAAAGTATCAAAAGAACCTCTTATCGGTGCGAATGTGATGATTGCTGGTACAGGCCTTGGTACCGCCACAGATGCGGAGGGAAGATATTTTATTTTACAGATCCCACCAAAGACGTATAGTGTAAAGTTTTCAATGATCGGCTATAAGGATGTCCTCGTAAAAAACGTTAAAATACAGGTGGACCTAACTACCACGTTAAATGCAGAAATGGAAGAAGGTGTCATTGGTATGGAAACTATTGAGGTCACCGCTCAGCGACCAATGATCCAGCCTGATGCCACCTATTCACAGGTCAATATTACTAGCGATGAGATTGATATGCTGCCTGTGGAAGAATTTGAAGATATGATCGCCTTACAAGCAGGTGTCGTTAATTCCGGTGGATTGCACGTCCGCGGTGGTAGAAGCGGTGAAATAGCCTATATGATCGATGGGGTTACTGTAACAGACCCATATGATGCGGGTATGGCTGTAGAGATCGAGAACAATGCTATTCAAGAATTGCAATTCATCAGCGGCACATTTAACGCTGAATATGGAAAGGCAATGTCCGGTATCATCAATATCATAACAAAAAGCGGGGATTTTTTGAACTATTCCGGCAATGTATCATCCATGCTGGGTAGTTATTATGCAAATGATAATCTTTTCCCGCAATTAGATGAATTTCGTCCAAATACGATTCGTGATGTGCAAGGATCAATAAATGGTCCAATTCTACGCGATAAAGTATCATTTTTTGCTTCAGGTCGTTTCAAGCGTAATGGTGGTTATCTATATGGGCAAAAAATATTTGTACCCGAATCACACCAGTGGAATTCCCAAATAAATAATTTTGAATTTATAAATCCGGGTCATGCGCTTTGGGATTCGCTGTCCCATCCGTTTGGAGAGAATGATTCATCCTGGGTTGCAATGAACTGGTCCGAACAATATACAGGATTAGCGAAGTTTAGCTGGAAGTTAAGTCCCACGGTTAAGGTAGCTTACAGTTTTAGCGGTAGCGAGACCGCATCGCAAGGTTATTCCCATGCCTATAAATGGAATCCGGATGGTAGGTCCCATCAATTCACTACAAAAGCCAGTAACATGTTGATTATTGATTATAGCTTAAATCCATCTACTTTTTTTACACTTTCTTTATCAAGGTCTGCGAATCTTTACCGTAGTCAACGAAGTGATAAGAGAGATTATTTTAATAATCACTCTATTATATCTATCGATACGACGGTAAACTGGTTCGGGAACGAATCTATTGACACTACGATTTCCGCAGATCCTAACCTCTTTTATGTAAATCCAACCGTAGTAGATTATACCCCAGGTAATAATTTTGAGGTAGGTGGTCATAGTATGGGTTATTTTGAACAAAAATCAACTGTAAATACCTTCAAACTGGATGGCACAAGTCAAGTCAATCGCTATCATTATTTAAAAAGCGGGTTTGAATATCGAAAAACGAATATGGCCTTAACTAGCTATACAGTACAGTTGGCTCAATATACTGGTTACACCCCAAGAATTCCTAACGTCAATGGTGTTAATCATGATACTTATGGAGATGATGGACGCAATCCTGTAGAATACGCTCTTTACCTACAGGATAAAATAGAATTTGATGACCTGGTTGTGAATATTGGAATGCGCTGGGATTATTTTGATCCAGTTTGGAAAACGTTAAATGATGGCACTGATGCGAATATTAATAGTCCCGTAAAGCCAATCAATAATTTTTTTGACCTGGATGGTGATTTTGAAATATCTGAAGCAGAAATGTATTATGGTTTTGTAAACGACTCTTTGAAAACTGTTGCGGACAGGTTAAAAAGTAATGCGTTTGGTGACCCCTGGTATAAAAAAGTGAAAGCTAAACGGCAACTTAGCCCGCGCTTTGCCTTGGCTTTTCCAATAACAGATCGGGGGCATATGCATTTTTCCTATGGACATTTTTTCCAGATCCCAAATTTTAGTTTTTTATATACTAATCCTGAATTCGAAATACCAGCAGGTAGCGGAGCGGGTTATACAATGGGAAACGCGGACATGGAACCACAACGAACTACCCAATATGAAGTAGGCTTCTCCCAACAGGTTGGTCAGGATATAGGTATAGAAACAACCATGTTTTACAAGGATATACGAAATCTGAATGCATCCAAAGTCATTAAATCATTTGTTGCGGGAGATCGCTACGGTCTATATATCAATCAAGATTATGCCAATTCAAAAGGTATAACAATCGCGCTGTCAAAAAGACCTTCTGCAAAAGTATCCGGTAACATCGATTATACCTATTCTATATCGGAGGGCAATGCATCGGATCCAGCGGCTGCTTTTCTGGATGAGCAATCGAATGTGGAACCGGAAAAAATGCTGGTGCCTTTAGATTGGGATCAACGGCATACATTTAATACATCCCTAACCTATCACCCGGTGAAAAATTCGGGAATCGGGTTGATTTTTAACTTTGGTAGTGGTTTTCCGTATACAACCGCATACCTAGGGGTGCGGACATCTTTTGAGAATAATGCTCGTGAACCAAGTACATATAATCTTGACTTGCGCAGTTATTATCATTTTGATTTGTTTGGCATGAAGGCTTCTTTTAGTATGAATGTCTATAATCTTTTTGATACCCGTAATGAGCTGACAGTTTATTCGGATACTGGTAGATCTACATATACGCTTGTACCTACCTATACCCCACAGTATAGCGGCCCAGGTTATAATAGTCTGGATGAATTCCTTGTTCGACCGGACTTTTTTTCCAGCCCAAGGCAGATAAAACTGGGGTTTAGTATCAGCTTGTAATTAGCCATGAGATTATCCATAATTATATTTCTATTTTCTCTTCTGATCGGGCAACAGCCAGATAAAATTTTAGAGGGTATTGAAAGTCGGGCAAAAAGCTTAGATGTTACTGATAGGAAATATGGTGATCACAATGGGAATCGCATATTGAATCGGTTCTATAATTTTGGTGGTATTGGTGATGGAGGGAATCTCGTATCGGGTGTATACCCATTCGGTTCTGGACATTCTTATTTTTATGAATTTACACCTGTAGTAACCGCTAGTGTTATCGATACTAATGGCAATCGGGTTCATATCGTTTCCGATGGAGCTGTAGCGCTAAAGGATAATTCTCCTGAAGGATACCAGTGGGGCTTTGAGCCACTCACAGGATATGCAAATCCTAATCAGGAAATCATGGCTATGAGTGATAAATCTTATACTTGGCCGGAAACCTGGCCAAATCGTGATAGTGATTGGGATGGGTATTGGAATGGTCAATATGGTAAGTATGTGCGAGCGGACCAGGAATCATATTTCGTGATGGATGATTATTATAATGATGAATTTGCACATTTTCCCGATTCAGCTGATACGGACACGGTTCTTCCGAAGCGCAGGTCAGGGCTTGGGGTCGAGTTGGAAGCGCGGGTTTATCAGTGGAATCACCCGGCCGCGGAAGATATAATTATTGTAACCTATTGGATAACAAATGTTGGCACTTCGCGTTTAGACAGTGTTGTATTTGGAATGTATGGCGATGCAGATATCGGTAGCACAAATGGAGACTATACCGATGATGATGCGTGGTTTGATATTGATAACGATATTGTCTATCAATGGGACCATGACGGTTGGAGTAACGCAGATGGCGGTTTCAAACCGGTCTATTTTGGCTGGTGTTTTCTGGAATCCCCAGGAAATCCCCACGATGGAATAGATAACGACACAGATGGAATGATTGATGAGAGTCAGTTTGATGGTATCGATAATGATGAAGATTGGCTGGCAGAGAGGGACGATATTGGGTCAGATGGGCTTGGCGAATATCATTATGGCTATAACGGTCCCGATGAGGATGGTACAGAAGGAAATGGAATACCTGATCTGGGGGAACCAAATTTTGAAATTACAGATAATGATGAATCTGATCAGATTGGCTTATCCAGTTTTTACTCTTCGCCTTATCCAAGTATTTACCCTTCCAATGATGAAGTTATGTGGAACCAATTAAAACCAGGATATTTTGATGTCCCATCACAAAATATTGATCAAACTTTTCTTTATGGGTCTGGATATATTGCGCTGGAACCAGGAGAGAAAAAGAAATTTTCCGTAGCGATGGTATTTGGTAATGATATGGATGATATCCTTAGAAATGCGGTTACCATGCAAAATATATATGATAATGATTATAATTTTGCAAAACCGCCCCTGAAACCAAACTTGACTGTAGTGCCTGGGGATAGGAAAGTGACCCTTTTTTGGGATAAACTAGCGGAGAATTCTCTCGATGCCATTTATGGCACAGATTTCGAGGGATATCGTGTATATCGCAGTACCGATCCTGGATTTATTGATCCGTACGTTATTACGGATACCTATGGTAATAATACGTTTAAAAAACCGATCGCTCAATTTGACTTAATTGATAGTTTAAAAGGACCCCATCCAATTGGTTTTAACGGCATACAATACGATATGGGCAGTGATACAGGCCTGGAACACATGTATGTTGATAGTAACAAGGTTTATAATGGTATGACATATTATTATGCTGTTGTGGCCTATGATAAAGGGTATGACCTTGATTTCTATGAACTTGGATTCAGTGAACAGGATAATTTGTTACCGATTGCGCCTTCAGAATGTTCAATAATTGTTGATCTAGACCGCAAAGGTAACGTTACCAATATGAGTGAAAATGCTGGTACCGTTGTACCAAATGCGCCTGTAGCAGGATACATGGGGCCTAATACGGCAGCGCCTGGACAAGAATTCGTAGTTCATGATTCTGGCTTGGCAACAGGTAAAATAGAAGTAGTTACTGTAGATCCTACAGCTGTGCCTGAAGATGCGGAATACACACTAAGTTTTGAGAGAGAATTTGGCACTCCTATCATTTATTATTCAGTACGGGATGAACAATTAAAGACTGAAAAGTTTGTAATAGCAAGCGGGTATGGATCCTTAGAGTATAACAATATAGACTCTGCTACGGTAGATATCACTGATGAGAGCGGCGCAACAACTTATCAGCTTGGTATAGATTATACAATGGATTATACCAATGGTATTATCGTAGTGACTGAAGGCAGCGCGCTGGAAGAAATGAATGCCTATGTTGCCAGCTATCTCTATTATCCAATTTTAAATAGTAGTTCAACAGCTGGTGAAACCAATAATCCAATCTTTGATGGGATGAAAATTTATTTATTTAACGAAAATATTGGCGTGGAGGTTGATTCGTCCGGCTGGATTGGCGCAAATGCACCGTATTGTTACAGAATTTTTGATCAGAGAGTTCATCCTGCCGATTTTGAAATAATTTGGGAGGGGGATGTTGGTGACTCGATCACGGCTGATTATTCTAATCTTCCTTCACCTTTCAGGGTCAGAAACATTACGGAAGATAATGAGGTCACGTTTCGAATCTATGACACTAATCATAATGACCAGTGGGATCCCGATGAACCAATACTTTTTATGCCTTACCCGGGCATTCAAACACCCTACATGTTTGTCCAATTTTTTCCCGATTCAGTTATATGTCCATATAATGAAAATGATTTATTGTACGAGTACGATACAACTGCTACTATTGCAAAAGGTGATCGTTTCAGAATAACTACAATGCGGCCATTTACAAGCGATGATAAATATCATTTCACCACAAAAAAGTCTTGGGTGGACAATGTATTAGCTGCTGATGAACTTGATGATATTGCAGTTGTGCCAAACCCTTATGTTGTAACAGCGCGTTGGGAGCCAAAGCATATATACGTATCCGGACGCGGACCACGAAAACTGGATTTTATTAATCTACCACAGGAATGCACAATCAAAATCTTTACAATGGCTGGGTACCTGATTGATGAAATAGAGCACACCAGTGAATATGAGTATGGAACCCATTCATGGGATATGCTGTCAAAGGATGGATTGGAAATTGCCTATGGCCTGTATATTTACCATGTGGATGCCCCAAATGTGGGAGAAAAAACTGGGAAATTTGCGATAATAAAATGATCCGCTGTAAAAAAATAATAATTATCATTATGGCTTGCTCAGCGAGTCTTTACTGTCAGATAACAGGCAGTGTAAGTAATGTTGGCACCACTGCAGCATCTTTTCTAGATATTGGAATTGGGGCAAGATCTTTATCGATGGGCGGTGCCTTTGTTGCGGTCGCTGATGACCCAACTACCTTGTACTGGAATCCTGCAGGTATGGTTAATATTGGAAGGCCAACAGCCCATTTCTTTCATTCACCCTGGCTGGCTGATATTCGTTTTAATCATAGTGCCATGGTAGTTCCCTTTGACAGGTCCAGTACGTTCGGTTTTTTTATTACATCGGTTACGATGGATGAAATGCAGGTACGAACTGTAAAAATACCAGAAGGAACCGGCGAATATTTTTCAGTTAGCAATGTAGCGCTAGCTGGTTCTTTTGCTCGAAGGCTCACAGACCGTTTCTCATTTGGGTTTAATGTTAAATATATACAAGAAAAGATCTGGCATATGAATGCTGGTGGTTTGGCCGTCGATTTGGGGAGTTTATTTGTTACAAAAAACAGTGGTTTGCGAATTGGCATGTCCATTTCAAACTTTGGTGGAAAAATATCTATGGAAGGGTATGATACTGAAGTTGACTATGACGTAGATGAAACCATGTATGGAAATAACGATAAAATCGATGCGTATTTAAATGCGATGGATTGGCCATTACCATTGGTTTTCCGAGCAGGAGTTAGTAAGGATGTAATTCAATCAGAGATTCATAAACTCACCCTTGCGGGTGATGCCGTCCATCCAAATAATAACATCGAGTATCTGAACCTTGGTTTTGAGTACATATTCCGTGGTATTCTTGCTATCAGAGGCGGGCAGGCTTTTCTTGGTATGGAAGATTCGAAACAAGGTTTGACATTTGGTGCGGGCCTTAATTATCAAATACCAAGAGGGCCGAGGATTACCATAGATTATTCTTATCGATCCTTTGGTGTTTTTAAAAATATTGCTGGTTATTCCCTAAACCTTATTTTCTAGTTCATATCATGGCAGCAAAAAAGAAAATTCTGCTGGTCTCGGCCACTAGAGGGAAAAATTACGAATTGGCCCAGGAACTCAAAAAAATAATTGATAATACAACTGTAGTTGAAACTTCAGTAATTAGCCTTAATTCTTATGATTTGCCGCTTTACAAACCAGGTATTAAAACTAAAAATGAAACTGCAAGTGAATTGAGTGCGGAATTTGAAAATGCGGACGGGTTCGTTTTTTGTGCACCCGAATATAATGGTGGGTTGCCACCTATATTGACCAATGCTTTTACCTGGATATCAGTTACCACTGCAAACTGGCGCGATGGGTTTAAGGATAAATTTGCTGTTATTGCAACAACCAGCGCAGGTTCAGGTCAACGATTCCTGGTTGCTTTTCGCTCGCAATTAGAATATATGGGTACACTGGTCATGCCCAAGACTATTGCGGTTACTAATGGACAATCATTGAATAGAAAATCTGCAGAGCGGACTTTGCGTAATTTGACTCATTTGCTTAGTAAATAATTACTTTAAATAAGGAATAATAAAAAAGGGGCAATTAGCCCCTTTTTTATTTACAACACCACAAGGATTTAGCTGATTTTTATCTGGCGACCTTCAGGAATAATTTCCTTGGTCTTTGGTAAGGTGACCGTTAACACGCCATTTTTGAATTTTGCGGCAACTTTATCTTCATTCACGTTATCAGGCAGTCTGAAACTGCGATTAAATGAACCAAGTTGACGTTCACGGATCCTATAACCATCAGTGGACTTTTCATTATCAATAGCGCGTTCACCTTTAATTGTGATAACGCCATCGTGGATATCGAGAGAAACGTCCTTTTTATCTAAACCCGGCATATCTGCGGATAAGAAAAATTCCGTTTCTGTTTCGTTTACATCGACTGCAAGCATCCAAGATTTTGTTGGAGAAGATTGAGGTAAATCATGGGTAAACATGCCGTTAAAGATCCGATCAAAATCAGTCATTAAACTGCGTGTTGGATTCCATTTTACTAGTGTCATTTAAGATTCCTTTCTTTGTTTAATTAAATGTTTCACCCTTTATTTGCAATATTTATGCCAACATAACGTTTAGACATATTTTTCATAGAAAAATGCAAATATGTCACCATTTGTGAAAATTTTGTCAGGCTAATCTGAAATTTCTGCAGAAAATTGATTTTGGATGTTCGTTTTTGGATTAAATATTGTATAATTTTTATACCTTCTTATGCGTCTTTTATGAGTGAATTAGCATTATTTGGCGGAAAACCGGTTCGAAAAGAGCCATTTCCAGTGTGGCCTCGGGTAACTGCAGGACAGAAAGAACAACTTCTTAATACATTGGAAAGTGATTCCTTGGGTATCGGGAGTGATGCTATCAAGGCGTTTGAAGCTCAATTCGCAGAATTCCATGATGCAAAATATTGTATCGCTACAAGTTCAGGAACGAACGCATTGTGGGTCGCTTTAAAGGCTGGAGGCGTTTCCGCTGGTGATGAAGTTATAATACCGCCCTATACTTTTATCGCAACTGCATCTGCAGTACTGATGGCCAATGCCGTACCAGTATTCGTAGATATTGATCCTGACACATTTAACATTGATCCTATTTTGATTGAGAAAGCGATTACTGAACGGACAAAAGCAATCATGCCCGTTCATATTGCTGGTAATCCAGCTGACATGGATCGCATTAATTATATTGCAAAAAAACATAATATTACTGTCATTGAGGATGCCGCGCAGGCACATGGTGCGGAGTGGGGAGGCGTAAAAGTTGGTGCCCTGGCTGCAGGTGGAATATTTAGTTTTCAATCATCAAAAAACATGAATTCAGGAGAAGGCGGAGCTATTATTTCTAATGATGATACGTTTATGGATGCTTGTTTTGCCTACTATAATTGTGGCCGTCAGCGTGGCGGAGAATGGTATGAGCATCAAATAGTGGGAGGTAATCACCGGATCAATGCTATGGCAGCGAGTTTATTACTGCCACAGTTAAAGTCATTAGGGGATGATATGGCTTTACGCAACAAAAACAGGAAAAAGCTTGATCGAGCGCTCAGCAGTGAAGGATTGGTTACGTTAGGATCTTATGATAAGGCAACACGTGTGGCCAACCATTTATATTTGCTCAGATATAAAACGGATCATTTTAACGATGTGCCACGAGAGAAGTTTTTCGAAGCTATGCGTGCTGAGGGCGTCTACACTTATGCAGGATATAAACCATTATACCGTGAAAAGGTCTTTGCTGGTCATGATGATTTTCCATGGTTAAACGACATTGATTACGCTGCTACATCCTGTGCCGTAACTGAATTGATCGCTGATTACCAATCGGTATGGCTCACGCAAAATCATTTACTTGGAAATGATCGGGATACACAAGATATTATCGATGCGTTCGAAAAGGTTACAACGGCATTAAAACAGACGCCTGAACTATTTAATTAATGAGCTAAAGGAAAGATTTATGCAGCAGTTAGATTTACAAAGTTTATTAGCAGCAGTTGATGTACCTGCGGATTGGATAGGTATCCGAGAGGTAACAGAGACCCATTCTCCTCGTATTGTGCGGGATGGTGTACCTGAGGTCAATGGTTGTTTCACGACTCAAGGATTGATGGTTGAAGTTTTAGCTGATGGACAATTTGGTTATTATGGTACGCCAAATATGACCGATGTTGGTATATCAGACGCGGCAAAAAAAGCATATGCGCAAGCAAAACGAGCCGCAAATTACGCAACCTATAAATTTACCGATGCTGCCCGTCCAGCAAATGTTGGATCCTATCAATCGCCATTTGTGAAGGAAATGGATACTATCAGTCCAGGTGAACTAAACAAAATCCTGTTGGATGCATACACTCAGTTGAAAGTTTCTGATAAAATAGTTAGTGCCCGTGCGGTAGTGCAGACCATTCAAACGTTATCCCGTTTTGTTAGTTCGAATGGCAGTGATATTACTCAGGATTTCCTTATGCTGGAATTTGACCTTTCGGCAACGGCAGCGGATGGGGCTAATCAACAAACTCGTACCTTTGGAGGTATGAGAGGGACTTGCCGGCAGATGGGTATGGAATTTTTTGATAAATGGGAGTTACTTGTGATAGCTCAAAAGGTAGGCGAGCAAGCCATTGAATTACTCGATGCAGATGAATGCCCAACTGGTGAAATGGATTTGGTTATCGCTTCCGATCAAATGATGCTGCAGATTCATGAGAGCGTCGGTCATGCATTGGAAATTGACAGAATACTAGGGGATGAGAGGAATTATGCCGGCTGGAGTTTTGTTAATATGGATGATTTTGGCAAACTGCAATATGGCTCAAAATTGATGAATATTACCTTTGATCCAACTTTATCATCTGAGTTTGCTTCCTATGGGTATGATGATGGTGGTTTGGAAGCTACCCGAGAATATATCATTAAGAATGGTGTATTGTTACGAGGTCTGGGCGGAATGGAAAGTCAGATTCGATCTGGTGTGCCCGGCGTGGCAAATTTTAGGGCCAGTTCTTGGAACAGAGCGCCTATTGACCGGATGGCTAATATTAATTTGGAACCTGGAAACTCAAGCTTCGATGAGATCATTGGTGCTGTAGAAAATGGTGTTTATATGGAAAGTAATCGTTCGTGGTCCATAGATGATTATCGCAACAAGTTTCAATTTGGCTGTGAATATGCAAAATTAATCGAGAATGGAAAAATGACAAAAACATTACGAAATCCCAATTATCGGGGTATCAGTAACCCCTTTTGGAACAGTCTAAAGATGGTTGGCGATAATGATACCTTTGGTATTTATGGGACACCAAATTGTGGGAAAGGAGAACCCAATCAGGTCATTCGTGTTGGTCATGCTTCTCCAGTTTGCATGTTTAATAATGTTCAAGTGTTTGGAGGCGCCTAATTATGGAAAAAATTTTCAAGGAACTGTGCACAGGATTATTTAAAGAATTAAAAAATGATGAATTATTAACACTTTCCTTTTGCGGAGAGAATAGCCAGTTCATTCGTCTTAATAACGCTAGTATTAGGCAAACAGGATTGGTGGATGATGCAACCTTAGGTTTGAAGTTTATTGCGAATAAACGTACCTGCGAGGGCAGCATTACTATTTCCGGTAATCATGATTTAGACATGGCTCGCGGTGTAACGGAAATACAGCGTATGCGTTCCGAAGCACAGGATATACTTGAAGATCCCTTCTTAGTAATACCTACAAACGCCGGTTCCAGCCGTGAAGTGAAAGCAGCTGCAAGTTTGGGATTTGACGATGCTGTTGATGCGTTGTTACCAGCAATGCAGGGATTCGATCTGGTTGGGATATTTGCTAATGGTAGGATGTATCGTGGTAATGCTAACTCACTGGGGCAGCACCATTGGTTTGAGACAGAATCCCACTGTTTAGATTATTCTCTCGTTACATCAGATCATCAAATGGTAAAAGGTACCTATGCGGGCACAGACTGGGATCAGGATGCCTACGAAAACTACGTGGCTCGATCGATAAAAAAATTAGCGTTATTGAATCGGAAGCCTGTACGGGTCGATCCTGGTATGTACCGTACCTGGTTTGAAGCAGCAGCAGTAGCAGATTTTCTTGATATGTTTTCCTGGAACGGTATCAGCGAAGCGAGTTTACAGCAAGGCTGTAGCGGTTTTGGAAAAATGCGGCACAATGACCAGAGGTTGTCGCCAAAATTTACAATTAGTGAGGATTTTTCCTCAGGATTAGTGCCCAAGTTCAATTCTAATGGAGAAATAGCCCCAGAATCATTACCCATAATTTCTAATGGTGAGCTAACGAACACATTGGTGAGTTCACGAACAGCAGCCGAGTATGGCGCGCCAACAAATTATGCTGAAGATGGTGAAGAAATGCGGTCGCCAACCATGAATCCAGGAGATCTGGCGCATAATGATATACTAAAAGAGTTAGAAGCTGGCCTATACTTGTCCAATATTCACTATTTAAACTGGAGCGATAATCCTGGTGGACGAATAACCGGTTTAACTCGGTATGCATGTTTTTTGGTAGAAAAAGGTGAGATTGTAGCGCCGATCGAAACTATGCGTTTTGATGATACATTTTATCGCTTTTTCGGAACGGAATTAGAATCAATAGGATCTACAGCTGAAGTTATACCAGATGTATTAACATATGGACAGCGCAGTTTAGGATCTATTACCTGCCCTGGAATACTTACCAGCGAGTTTCAATTAACACTTTAAGAATAGTAGCTATCTAACATGATAAATAAAGATCTTAATCAATATTCTGACTTTTTCTCTGCCTACACTGAACTGCGGATCCAAGAGAATAGAAATAACCGCATATCCATGGTAAATGGAGATGTGATGGGTAATTCAATTTCATCGTCAAGCGGTGTTTCATCGCGGGTCTATAAGGAAGGAAACTGGGGCTTTGCATCAAACCCAGATCTGTCAGATTCTGCGGTAGAATACGTTGTGCAAAGTGCCAGCGATAATGTACGTTTTATGAATGACCGTAATAAAATACAATGCGGGTTTATCCTACCCGACACGTGCGGTCATTATGAAATGGACTTAACCACACAAGTTTCGCGGAATAGTCAAAAACAGTGGATCGACTTCCTGAAAGATATCGACAGTTACATTCAAAAGAAGTATTCGCACCTAACATCTCGCACTATCGTATTGGCAGGTTTGGACATGGAAAAGTCGTTATTGACGTCTAGTGGTTCCACGTCTTATTCAATGACACCGCGGGGTATAATGTATGTTTCGCTGAATATGGAAAAAAATGGCGAACCAGTTGAATTAATGGATGTATTTGGCGGCCTAGGGCAGTTGGAAGACCATTTTCTTGATCCAACCCTGTTTTATTCAGATATAGATAATCTAGCCGATCATTTATCGCGTAAAGCAGACGGTGTTTATGCGGACGCGGGAACGAAGGATGTAATATTAGACGCTGATCTAGCAGGAATACTGGCGCATGAAGCCATTGGGCATACTACTGAGGCTGACCTTGTGTTGGGCGGCTCTGTCGCTGGAGAATACATGGGAAGGCAAGTATCCAGTGAATTGGTCACATTAATCGATTATGCTAATTCTGTGGGTGACGAGACCTGCCCCGTCCCGGTTTATATTGACGATGAAGGTACACCCTCGGAAGATACAGTGATAATCAAAGATGGTGAATTAAAGAGTTTTATGCACAATAAGGATAGTGCCCGGCATTTTGAAACAAAACCTACTGGCAATGCCCGTGCGTATGCATTTTCTGACGAACCACTGATCCGGATGCGCAACACAGCGATTGAACCAGGTGCTAATACGTTAGAAGAAATGATTGCCGCAATAGATGATGGTTACTACTTAATGAAATCCAGTAATGGTCAAGCAGACTCGACCAGTGAATTTATGTTTGGTGTGCCACTTGGTTATGAAATAAAGGGAGGCAAACTGGGCAACGCTATCAAGGATACAACTATTTCAGGTGTAGCATTTGACGTGTTGAAAACAATTGATATGATCTCTTCTGATATGACTTGGAGTCCTGGAGGAATGTGTGGGAAAAAACAATGGATTCCAGTAGGAATGGGTGGCCCAGCGATTAAATGCCAAGTCAATATTGGGGGTCGCTAGCAGATTTGCGCGACGCCGAAATTCCAGATTATTGTATTGAACAATTGGTAAAAGCTGGTGCCGATAAGGCACAGTGTGTCTATTCCGCAGGAGAAAAAAAAGAGTTGAATGTGGACGCAGGGGAATTCTCTCTTTTCCGTACTACAGCAAACCACGGTATATCTTTATCGGTGATAAAAGATCAGAAAAAAGGATCTTTAAGTATCAATAAAATCAATCAAGATGATATCGACGAAGCGGTTGCCACCGTACTGATAATGGCCGCATCATCTATGCCAGATGATGCATATGACATATCCGAGAATCAGCCAGCCAAATCATTTTCGAAAGGACCTACTGAACCAGAGTTGGAGAAGATGTATAACCGTATGGAAGAATTTATGGATTTTTCTGGTTCTACTTTCCCTACGACAATCATTGAGCAGGCAATTATGGATTTTAGCGCAGGAACCAGTTATTACCGCAACTCAAATGGTGTGGCCTTTGATGAGGCCGGGGGATCGTATAGTTTTTCAGCCATGTTTACATCTAAAGAAGGAGCGGATACATCGTCTTTTAATTCAGCTGGGTTTTCATCCCTGGATATGGATTCACCACTGCATAAAGGCGGCTCTATAGAGCGACTATTGAAAGAATCAGCAGAACATGTCAGGACAAAACCCGTGCCGGAAAAATTCACGGGTGAAATCATCGTTACACCTGATAGTATCATGAATTTTATTGGATTTGTTCTTGGTAATATATCCGATTACAGACTGATCGCCGGCACATCACTATTCAGGGAAAGTATTGGCGAAGCAATTGCTAATGGGCTTCTAACCCTGCATTCAATGCCACTGTCGGATGATCTATCCGGTGGATATTTTGTAACGGGAGATGGCTTTGAGGCAGCTAATACCACTATTATCGATCAGGGAATTTTGAAGACATTTCTGCTGAGCTTATACGGGGCCAATAAGACCGGTCTTGAGCGGGGACAAAATTCAGGGGGATCATTGAAAATAGATTCGGGAAAAACAGCGCTGGATGACATTATAAAGTCTGTGCAACAAGGCGTGTTGTTATCCCGCTTTTCTGGTGGTAGTCCTAGTGATAATGGCGACTTTTCTGGAGTGGCTAAAAATAGTTTTTATATAAAGGATGGAAAAATTCAATATCCCATAAGTGAAACAATGGTTTCAGGAAATATTGTGGATATGTTCAATAATATTGAAAATATATCTAAAGATATTGTGAATTTTGGTGATGAGATTTTCCCTTGGATACATTTTGGTGGTATTACTGTATCCTAAAATAGAACAGCATGATACTATGGCTTCTTAGAACTGATTA
>Ga0257111_1000253_pt1 | contig 22082 bp, 18 predicted proteins | sample LP_taG_6_FD_191567 | JGI IMG/M metagenome (GOLD analysis project Ga0257111, IMG submission 191567) | Marine microbial communities from Northeast Subartic Pacific Ocean, Canada - LP_J_2015_P26_500m | ecosystem: Environmental > Aquatic > Marine > Oceanic | place: Canada: Northeast Subartic Pacific...
ACCTACCTAAAGAATGGCAATCAGGAGGAGTTGATGGACTATCTCAGGAATTGAGTAGTGCTCGAAACGGTGTTACTTGCTCAGGTGTCGAAGAGAAGATGGGGATCCATGCATCGCCGACCTGTGTGTTGAATTTCGATGATTCAGTCGGTTGGCTGGTCGGTGATTTACATAATGGAATGGCATTGATGTTCGAGATGATGAACGGCGCACGCCTCGATACTGGAATAATGGGTTTCGCTCTCGGTGAAGTTGCTTATCAGAATTCACTCGAGTGGGTTAGAGAACGTCGCCAAGGCCGTGATTTAAGAGGTGTTCAAGACCCTCAAGAGTCCGCGGACAATATCCTCGTGCACCCTGACGTACGTCGAATGTTATTAATTTCAAAAGTTAACAATGAAGGTTGCAGAGCCCTCGCAGTTTGGGTAGGAATTCTTCTTGATCAGATGCATAGCAAAGACGAGAAGGAAAGGGAACGAGTCGAAGCCCTCGTTGCTTTGCTGACTCCAATTGTCAAAGCCCACTTCACAGATTTAGGTTGTGAAACGATTGATACATGTATGCAAGTTATGGGAGGGGCTGGATATTGTTCGGAATACGGCGTTGAGCAATTCTACCGTGATGTCCGAATATCAAAGATTTGGGAGGGCACCAACGGAATTCAAGCGCTCGACCTCGCCGGACGAAAGATCACACAAAATCTCGGCAGAAATTTACGCTATTTGATGTGGCCACTAGTGGATTTTATCGAGGAAAATAGAGGTGTTAAAGGCATGGAGGAATTCAATAAACCATTACATCAAGGGGTGAAAGGCCTGCAACAATTAACTTTGCTGATGGTTACAGAAGGTATGAGTAATCCGCATTTCCTCGCTGCAGGTGCAAGTGATTATCTGCGTTATTTTGCAAATGTTGTACTTGCTTATATGTGGGCAAAGATGGCGAGAGTTTGCCTAGATAATCCCGATTCAAAATTCCATCAAGCAAAGTTAGCCAGTGCGCGAGTATTTTTCAAGCGAATATTCCCTGAGACTATTTCTTTGGCAGCATCCATACAATCCGGTCATAAACATCTAATGGAGTATCCTTTGGAGATGATGTGATGGCTATTCCTCAATCTGGTAGGCTTAAGTTGAGAGGTCGAAAAAAGCAGCCATCAGAAGGCTCTCGTCGGCGCGACAAAATCGTCTTGAGAGCTCGTCGCGCAGCTGCCTATGCGAAGACGCCAACGACTTGGACTCCAGATGTCCCAACCGTCTTGACAATCGTATTTTTACTTGAGGCAGTCGCCATAATTGCATTTCCTCATCTTAGGGCTAGCCGTTTGGCTTTCGTTTTGGTTGGCTCATCTGTCCCAATCGGTCTCTGGCTCTTCGTTTATTGGAAGATTTACCTTTCTGTTTTTACAACGCCCAATAAAGATTCAACACCTATTACAGATAGTCGTTGGGAAAAATTTGATTTCCTTGGTTGGGGGGAAGAAAAAATGGTTGGGCATATATTAAAATCTGATCAATCAAGTACAGATTTACTGCTTTATTTACATGGATATGATTCGTCACTTGGGCGTGGAGAATCACGTTGCCAACACATTCAATCCTTTGGAATTAATATCATTGGGATGGATCAAAGGGGATTTGGAACTCAACAAGGGCGAATGGATTGGACATTGTTGAAAGTAATTGCTGATGCCGAAGCCATTCTCGAAGCCGCCCCGCAGCAACTTGGTTTTACGCCTGAAAAGTTGTGGATATATGGCCATTCAATGGGGGGTTTCATCACCATCCGGCTTGCTAGCCATCAATCTGGATGGTGGGAACACGCTCTCAATGGAATCATTCTTGAATCTCCAGTTTCATCATTTCCAAAAATCATTGATGAAAAATTACCAGGAAAAATGGTTATGGCACGACCTTGGGTTCGACATGTTCTTCGTCGAGAATATGAACGAATTCATCCCGACCTCCCGGTTCGTTATGCAACATCCGAACTGCCTTATTGGGGAATACCCAAGGTTCCAATTCTAGTTGTTCAAGCAGAAGATGACGAAATGCTCGGCTCGGCCCACTTCGAATTATTGCTCAAGCATTTCGACAATGATGAAGTCGATTGTGAAATCCACACCATTGAGAATATGCCTCACACATCGCGGGTTGATAGGCCAGAGAGAGCCAAGAGAGTTGAATATTGGTTGGAGGCGATGCGATGAACCTATTGAGGCGCTTCGAAAAATCGAGCAAGAGGGTTTGGAAATTGAACGCAAAGCCAAGTGATGAACAACTCTTGGAACTTTATGCATTATACAAACAGGCGACAGATGGCGATGCCAGAGGCATCAGTGGTATATCGGGACTTGTTGCCATGGCCAAATTTCGTGCTTGGAGAAAATTACGAGGAGTTTCTGCCGATGAAGCGATGGAGCGATATTGTGACCTTGTGGATTCATTGATGAACCCCGAGTTACCTTCGTCGAGGGGGGATTAGCCGTTGATGATTGATCAGAGTAAGTTGGAACAAGAGTATCGAGGTTTGTTGAAACCCCTTCGGTTCAGGTTTTTCACTCTGATTTCGATGCCTTCAGCTGCTTTCGTGGGTCTCAAAATTGATGAGGTAAGCGAAGATTATTGCCAAATTTCAGTCAAGGGCGGATGGCGTTCTCAAAACCCGTTCAAAACGATGTACTGGGCTGCACAAGGTATGGCAGCCGAATTTGCAACCGGTGCCACACCTTTTGCACTCTCTAGAGCCTATTCTGGAAAAATACGTATGTTCGTTATTGGCACTGATGTCAAATTCGTCAAACAAGCTAAAGGGCGCATCAAATTTATTTGTGAGGATGCCGGAAAAGCCAGAGCAGCGATTGAAGAATCTGAAATTAGTGGTAAATCGGTAAATTGTGTGATGCACGCAAAAGGAATCGATTCAGATGGCGATGTTGTTTCGGATTGGAAATTTGAATGGAACATCCTTTCAATGAGAGATGATTGAATGAGTTATCAAAATAAATTTACAGAAGATGCGGGCATCGAATATCCAATTATTTGTGGTGCGATGTTTCCATGTTCGAACCCCGAGTTAGTCGCTGCTGCCTCCGAAGGGGGGGGCATCGCAATTATCCAACCTGCTTCACTTACCTATGTGCATGATTGGGATTTTCTCGAGGGTGTTCGGCATATCCGAAGCCTAACTGATAAGCCGATTGGGTTCAATGCTCTAATAGAAAAGGGTTCAAAGAAATATATTGATCGAATGTCTCAATGGATAGACATCGCCTTGGAAGAAGGTATTCGATTTTTTGTAACATCTCTTGGCAAACCCGATTGGGTATGTAAACGAGTTCACGCTAAAGGGGGGGTCGTCTATCATGATGTTACGACTAGAAAACATGCATTGAAAGGTATTGAGTGTGGTATCGATGGTTTGATTTGTGTTAACGACAGAGCAGGAGGACATCTCGGTGAGAAATCAGCAGCTGAACTCTATGAAGAATTATCCGATCTTGGAATGCCACTAATTTGTGCAGGTGGAGTTGGTAGTGAGAAGGAGTTAGCAGAAGTATTAGCCATTGGCTATGATGGTGTTCAAATGGGTACACGATTTATTGCAACTACAGAATGCACATCTCCTCAAGACTATAAAGATGCGATAGTTGAAGCAAAAGAGGATGATATTGTTTGGACCAACCGTTTGACAGGTGTCCCGATATCTGTTATTCGCTCAAAACATTTCAAACAGAACAATTCTTGGTTAATGAGGCGTTTACTAACTGGCCATTTTCGACACACTGCTAGGCTTTTCTTGAACATTTTATCTTTTTCTAAACTTCGGGCCTTGTCTAGGAAAAAAGGTGGTTCTGCTGCCAAGATGAAACAATACTTCTCTGCCGGTAAGAGCGTCGAGACGGTCGATAATATTGAATCTGCGACAGTTATAATGCGTCGTCTGGGAGAATCATTAGATTCGACTGTTTAATTGCTGAGCATCAGAGATAACGCCGAAACCATATCGCTCTTCTAGAGCACGTGAAATCAATCTAAAATCAGAATCTCTTGTCGCGACTAAGACGCAACCAATTTCTTGAAGGGGTAATTTTGCCAATCCTGCGGCGTCTTGCATAATTTCGATATCACCATTTTCTGGATAAATTTCCTTGCCTTTCAATTCTGTTCGGATTGGTACTGAATTAGAACGTGCCCTTTTATATTGATCAACCATTTCAAAAATCTGCTCATGCTTCAACAAGAATTCTTCTAATTCCACATCATCTCGATTAGCTATTTCGATCAATTGGTTCCATGTGTTGAATGAATTTAAGATAATTTCCACCCTCTCTTTCAAGAATGCCGGAGTAATGATTTTTTTCCATTCTTGGTGGTTGATGTAAACTCCTTCAAATAAATCTAGAACTGAGTCCGGACTTTTCGTTCGATGTTTGAATTCTCCTCTTGCCGATGGAGGAATGGTAACAAAAACATCACCCTTACTTCTTCGAATTAACATCATATGAAACGACCTTTCGACAGTCCAATCTAGAGATCCGTATTGGTCACTTGAAATTTCTCTAAGCAAATCATCTTTCAAAGCATCGATTAACACATTCGTATCGATTAAAATGAGTGGTTTGAGGCCTAAATGGTGTAAAGTCCTGCGATCTTTTACTGGAATACTATTGCTGTGACTTACGAAAACAGCACGCTGTGTATCTCTTAAACGTCGAACACCTAAATCATCAAAAAATCCAGTTTCAATCGCTTCTTCGAACCTTCGAATTCCTCTTAGTGGTTTTTTCTCAGCGATTTGTCCACCGAGCAAAGTCAGTTCGAATATATCTTTTTTATCATGCAATTCGAAATGGAATCTTCGCTCTAAATCAGATTGACGAGAAGCGCCACTTTTTTCTAAGGTCTTGAAAGCTGCACGAATTCTTCCACTGAACATTTCCTTTGGTAAATTATGTTCATCAGGGTATCGTTGAAGTAATTCTAACGATTCTTTTCGCCGTTTATTGAATTCTGCGTCGACTCCTTCAAATTCAGGATCCGCCCGTTCTTCTTTTGATACAAACTCGATTAAGCGGCGAGTTGCTTTGTCTGTATATCCTGCTGAAACATCTGCACAGGTATGCAGGTAAAGCTGGAATTTTTGTGTAACTGCAGCCATTAATTGGGGGTTATCTTCAATCATTTCAACGGCTTCATCCCATACTCCAGCGTGGGCGAATTCAATCAAGGATTTTCTCAATAAAATTGATGAGTTTTCATAATCTTCTACAATTTTTATTGAAGCTTCTTTGTAAGAACGAGCGGCGTTTGCACGATTCCCCCTTTCCCTCTCAACCGCAGCCCTTACAACATGATATTCGGCAGAATCTTTGTCGTTGATTCTGTACCACTTTTCTAGAGACACAATTCCTATGCTGTGCTCGACAACGAGGTCATCGAGTGAACGAATCGTTCTATTAGTCAATTCATTACGATTCGATAATTTTTCAAATATTTCTATTGAACTTTCTTTCTTGTCAACTTCACCCATTTGTAATCCTAAGGCTGCTAAATTGAGATATAAAGCATCAATCAAAGCAGAAAACAATCTCGCCTCAAGATGGGAAACATCTGCTGCTCGAATCGATTTTTCTAATGATTCAATTAGAGATTCTTTAACGAATCCATCTCCATCTGAAGAGAGGGCTCTTCGTACTTGATTTAGGATTACAACTCCATCAATATCGAGTTTTTGGTGAATTGAATCCATGTTTGATGGTACTCCGGCGAGAAGAGAGATTAGAGAAAGTGATACTTCAGAGAGAGTATCATCTTCTGTTGATTCTTCCAAAGCTAATAATGCGCGAGATTTGAGATTTTTCAGATTCGAAGATATATTCAATGCATCTACAGCAGATATCAGCTGACATACCATCAATGCTCTGAATGGATAGGCGAGTGCTAGTGAATCATCTGCAATCATTTTTTCTGCTAGAGAAGTTACGTCAGCGGCTCTAGTAAATACTGAAAGAATTTCATTAGTATACCTTACATCATTGATATTTGTTAGGACCGCTGCTGCTGCCAATTGAATTGAAATTGGCAAATTATCAGTTTGCATTATTTCAGCGACTCTTTTTTCAGAGATGTTTGAAATCACTGAAAGAATTTTTTCTTCTAAAATCGGAGATTTGGTGGCGGTAGAGATTTTGAGAGCAATACTTAGGTGCGAATCATTCTCGATAGACAATTTTTGGATAATGGCAAGTGCCTCTTTCATTCCCCCAGATTCTGACGAAAGTTCCGCGATACGCCAGTTGAGTGCGTGGGGAATTGATTCTTCAGACAAGATTTTTATCCCCGTGAGCAGCTCTTCTTTTGTTAAATTTGAATAAGAAGAATTGTAATTCTTCCAGACTTCAACCCTAATTGCCTTTGATAGATTATCATCACCAGTTTGTTGGATTGATGTCGACCATTCATCGAAATTTCCATTACGATGAGACGAAAGTCTCGCATGTTTTTCAGCTAATGATTGTAATGAATCATTATTACCAACCCGGCCTAATGAATCGATTGCATCGAGATGTTTTGAACCCAATAGAATTAAACTTTCCAAGATTGCAGAAATTCCCTCAAGTCCACGCAAATATTCTTTCATTGTTTTAGGCCAAGATTGTGGCCGTGGTTTTCCAGCAAGATCCTTCTTTATTTTATCCAGTGCAAGCGCCTGGCCGGAATTCAATCTGAATGGGGGGGGGAGAGAAAGCCATTCTCTCAATTGTTTAGAGTCTTCGGGGTCAATATGAGCAGCGGCAATCCATTCACTCGAATCATAGATTTCAGCTTCAATTTCATTTACGGGAAACCTCTCCATCTCAGCAAAGAGAGGGGCCTCACGTGCCAATCGGCTCCAGACTGGATGTAACCCTTGAGCGCATTCAATTCTTACCAAATCTAAATTCCCATCCCAAGAATCATTCCAATTTGTAGTCATTTTATGCTTCTGGGCAATTAAAACTGCAAGTTTGAATCCTGCTGAATGATCATCCCCTAAAATTCTATCAGGTGAGGGAAGATTATCCTCGAACCCCCGCCTTGAATATCGCCCCCCACGGCGTCCCCCTCGACTCCGGTGGCTTCGGTTTGCACCCCTCGGTCGACCAGATTTATCTTGCGAATCTTCTTTCACGATTGGAGCTTCTTTTGAGGCCGCCATAATTGCCAAAGGTTTCCAACTCTTATCGAGTAAACCCCATGTTGCCGATCTCTGAATTGCATTCTTTCGACGTACTTCATCATCACCTGCTTTATGCAGGTCTTCGAGACAATCGAGTAGATACTGCTCCAAATTAAGCCACTCCGACGACTCTTCGCCCGTTAATTTTGTTATGAATTATCCGCTTTGCTAAGCAAGGAGGTGAAAGCAAGACCTCAAGTTTGCCTATCATGTAGCAAAAATCATGGAAGCGCTAGCTACAATCATCATTCTCCTCCATCCAATTTCAGCACTTGGATTGATTTGGGTTTTCTTCAATCAGAGGAACTGGAGGCAAAAAGGATCACTCCTAAAATCAGATAACAGAAAAATCGCCTTGAAAAACCACGAAGAAGTTGGAGAAAAATTAACCTACGGTGTAATGGGAGTAATCCTTCTTGCCTTTGTTTCGAAAGCGATTTATTTTACGATTATTAACGGCTCATTTTCGTCAACCAATATACTCCCTGGTCATTTCCATGGGTGGGTTGGTTTACTCGGTTTGGCAATGATTCTCTACCTCAGAAAATTAGGTAGGTCAGTAAAATCGAAAAGAGATAGTGGCCAATCGTTTTCTCAGATCAAAGATTTGCACGGAAGGATTAGCGATATAATGGCGTTATTGATATTGATTCATGCCTTTCTTGGTTTCCTTTATCTTTTCAAATATCTTTAACGATTTGACCACAATGATAGCCATGTTTCGAGGTTTTTCTCAATATCTTTTGAGTTAACCATCCTCTCTACGACCACACCATTTTCTAATGGTTTTATTCTACAACCACATGCATTTGCGTGACCACCCCCATCAGAGTCAAAACGTGTGGCAAGTTTTGTCAAATCAAAAATTCCGCCGTTTTTGTGTAGGAATGAATTTGTGTAAAATGAAGCAGAGACAGGATACTTGTCTTCTTCATCAAATCCCACCCCAACATCCCCGTGTATTACCAGACAAGCATCGCAATTTTCACCAGCAAGGGCTGTGATGTGATAGCCATTCGATCGAAATCCGCTATCTTCAAATCGTACTATTGCAAGGCGATCTACAATTTTCATATTCGAAATAATTGACTCGCCGAGAATACTTTGACGCGCTTTTCTTTCTTTCACTATATTCTCGATAATTGGGTCGTTTAGTATCGAAACAACAGAAGAGCCCGCTTGAAGTGATTCAAGAATATGGAGTGCTATTCCAGCATCAGAACCGATAATTCTCCCGAGCCAAACTACGGGGTGATTGCCCATGAATTCTTCTTTTGTCACACCCCCACCATCCAATTTATCGACCCATATCATCATCTGAGTCAAATCGGATAAATCGATTTTTTCAGATAGTAAATCATAGGCAATTCTTGCTGCTGATGGTGTTGACCTCCAGAGAATTACTGTTTCGCTATCCTCTGATGCATTCGGCTCGTTGGATTGATGATGATCGATACTGAGTCCACAGTCTTCGTGTCTAGGTAAATCGCAAATCGCCGTATGTCGGTCGATTAAATGATCCATCATGCCCGCCCGAAGGTTTCCAGGGTGGCCAAATACTACCTCGGCTTCTGGCCACCAACGACGCAGAATTGCGCCTGTGACAACTCCGTCGAGATCACTATCGGTAACGATTCTTCTGATATTTAGAGCGAGCGCGGCCTCTTCCATCTTTTCTTGACAGGCGGACTCTACTCAATTGTATTTGCCACTCGGTTGCAACAATTGAATAGGCAAAGTCCTCACCGTGTGTTGCATGGAGACATCATGTGGTTTCATTCTAATCAATTATGATAGTGTCCTATTATTGCAATATCCCCAAGGCCATTGGAGCTTTCCAAAAGGTCACATCGAGGACACTGATTCAGACTATCATTCAACCGCGGTGAGGGAACTTTCTGAAGAAACGGGAATCAAATCGGTCAAAATATTAGATGGCTGGGAGATGAGGACAGAATATACATTTTTCAGAAAGGGTGTAAAAACTCCAAAACAAGTATATTGGTACCTTGCTGAAACTGATGAATTGACTGTTAAACTATCGCATGAACATCGAAATTATCTGTGGCTTGACTTCGAATCTGCTCACTCTCAATTGACTTTTGAACAAGAAAAAGAGATGATAAATTCAGCACACGCCCATCTTCTTTCTGTTGGTCGCCCCGTCTAAGCATTTCTTTTACCGAGAGGCATCCACAAAACTTCTTGTTCACCGGTTTTTAATGTAATCCATCTTCCGAGAACGAAGAGCCAATCAGATAACCTATTCAAGTATGATATTACTTCTGCTCTAATGGCATCTTCACCTTCAATTGAGCGAAGTCCACAAGCGTCCCTTTCTGCTCGACGCGTGACACACCGAGCTACGTGCAGGGTAGCGACGGGAGGAGATCCTGTGGGAATTATGAAAGATTCGAGTGGCTCGAGATCTTCGATCCATTCGTTCATCTCCTCGACTAATCTTTCGCATTGCTGCTCAGATATTACTTCCATCATTTTCGGTAATTTTCCAGGTGTGCAAGAACATTCCCCCCCAATGTCAAATAATTCTTGTTGAATAATACCTAAGCGTTTGTCTGCCAATTCTGCTGCACGAATTAGATTTGTTTTTTGACCACCATCTGGTACTAATTTTTCGATTCGATTTAGTTCCATTCTGACGGCTCCAATCTGTGAATTTACTTCATCGATTGTGCCATAAAATGCAACACGGGGATGATTCTTTCCAACCCTTTCACCATCGAGGAGAGAAGTTTCACCTCCATCTCCGCCACCGGTGTGAATCCTTGTGATGCGAACCATATCCACTTGTCGGATTGGGTTGCACTCTATGAAATCGTCTCGACTCCAATAAAATGTTCGAGACCTACGCTCAAAGTATTTCTAATGCATTTTCGATAGTAATTATCCAAGATTCATCAACACTTTGCCAACCACCCAATTGTTCTAACTCAATGGTGTGTTTTTTCTCCATATTTTCATCATTTAGATGACGATAAATTAACGATAATGCGGAATGACTCATCGCGTTTATCCATTGATTTTCCATATCCCATGATTTTTCAAAATGAGTGATGGCACCTGAATCTCCTAACAAAATTCCCCTGTGGATTTGCCTTAACCCAGATTTTGACCAAGAGATGCCCTGAATTCCGACAACCAATCCTTTGAATGCTAAGTAAATCTCTAATAAAACTAGAATTGAAGCGAAAGCGAATGAGCCGATTTGTTCGATTTGTCCGGCTCCAACCCATTGAGATGAGAGCAAATCGATCGCACCAATACAAAGAAGAAATCCTCCAAATGGTGCGATAATCACATCATCTCGTAGAATCGACATATGGATTGTACCTATGATGACGGCGAGTCCACCGATAATTGTGGCAACCACCGGAGCAACCAAATCTTCAGTAGGTCGAGGGGCACTAATGGAAATAATCATTATTAATCCAGTAGTAATTAATAAAAAGGCAAATTTTCCACTTTTTTCTGGAAAAGGTTGGGCGCGAGAATAATGGAACACAGTGGCACCCAAAATGAGAAATAAAGAAATCCAAAAAATCATCAAAACACCTCTTATTCGATGTCACCGCGCCAGCCGGGCTTCCAAAAATCTTCGTTGTCGAGCCATGCCAACCATTCTTTGCTATCGGCTCTTAGTAGCCGAAATGCACGTCGATCTAGCCCTTCTAGCAACAAATTGTCTACAACCCCTTCTCGATTCGCGTCAATCCATTCTATTTGCATCTGTCGAACTACTCGCTGTCCCTCTGTAAAATTATCATAATTTCGTTCGCAAACATCTCGCAATTCTTGAATCCAAAGCCTAGTACCTTTGACATGAGGATCATCATGAATTGGTTTAGATTTTTTTCTGAACGGCCACCAACCCATCTTACTCAGTTTAGCCAGCGTGTTCACAGTTTTGATGCTTGCGAATTCATCAAAGACTAGCGGGTTCTGCCACGCATATGGCTCGCATCGTAGTTCATCTTCATGGAAGGCCAAAAGATGCTGCATTTCGCATCGCAATAAATGAGTATGCAAATCGCCTTTCTTCGGATGGTGTTTCATTGGTCGAACACCGAAATCAAACCGACCCTAATGAATATTTGAAAACCGTGATAAAGCGAGCTGGTGATTCAACGGTAATCCTGCTCGATGAAGATGGAGAAATTATTGATAGCATGGGTTATGCTGAAGAGATGAAAAAGTGGCGATTAGCAAGCCAAGATGTACACCTCGTAATCGGGCCCCCTGGTGGGTTTGGTGAGCAGCAAACTGGAGCTAAATCACTTTCATTAGGACCGATTACTCTCCCTCATGAATTGGCAGCAGTCGTGCTTTTAGAGCAACTTTATCGAGCCATTACAATCATCAAAGGTTTGCCTTACCATCGAGTCTAATCAGTATATTGATTCGGCATCCGAAATTTCAATAATTTCATTTGATTTATCGACATGAATAATCGTTGGTGAATGTGAAGAAATCGTAGTTTCTTTGATTGATTTGTATGTGCAAATAATGACTAAATCACCTGGATTTATATGGTGTGCCGCAGCTCCGTTAATACAGATTTCACCAGAGTCACGAGGCGCTAGAATTGCGTATGTTTCTATCCTTGAACCATTCGTAATATCTAGGACGCTGACCTGTTCCCATTCAGCAATTCCAGCAGCGTCCAAAAGACCCTCATCGATTGAAATTGAGCCGACATAATCTAGATCAGCTTGGGTGACAGAAGCCCGGTGAATTTTCGAGTTGAGGACGGTTCGGTAAGTTGTCATCAAATCCTGCGGATAAAAATTCTTTTTAGAATATGAGGGGTGGATGAATAATGATACCCAAACCTGTCTCTGATACGTTTACGCGCACACGAGGGTAGTCGTTGATAAGTAGTGCAGAGTCAGCGAAAGTACTTCGGTGGTCACGATGTTAGGTAAAATGAGTAATGGATTCGGTATTGCAAATACCAAAAAAGGAATTACAGCAGTCTTGATGGTATTTTTGATGTTGTTTAGCACACAAATGTATTCATTACAAGATTTTGATTCATATGAAGAGGTAAATGATGTTGAGTGGGAACCTGCCGAAAAGCGTACATCATATCAACAAATTAACACAGCATCTGGTCCCGTTGCTGGAGATGGAGTAAGTCAGCCTGCTGCTCAAAATAGCTTTACTGATCCAACCTTTACCAATCCATTTTATAATGATCCGATGGCAGTTTATGGGAAGATAAGTGACCGTGCCGCCCTTGCATTGGATCCGAGTTATGGATTTTTCCTTGAAGAGACGGATACCAAAGATCACGATAACGATGGCATCTCAGATTTGTATGATTTAGATGATGATAACGATGGTATCGCTGATTTAATCGAGCGTTTCGATGGCTGTTATGGGACAGATCCTTACGATCACGATAATGATGGAATTCAAGATGAATTCGATTGGGATGATGATAACGATGGAATTCTAGAAGGGCCAATCGATTATTCACAAGGCGCGGATCCTCAAAATGTCAGTTCCGATCGTTATGTTCAATCGAATACCGTTCACCCTTGGACCGGTTTAGTAATTGGAAATGGTTACAGAATTGACCAGAATCCCTACGATCACGACAATGATGGAATCCCGGATGAAGATATTGATGGTTCAGGTCGAGGTTCTTATGATGAAGATGATGATAACGATGGTCGAATCGATCAATTCACTTGGCCATGTGATTTCGATGGTGATGGGGATGCTGATTACTTTGATTTGGATGATGATGGTGACGGAGTAGTAGATCTATGGGATGAACACCCTTGGGATTCGACTCGTTCTGGAAATATCACAGAAACCGCAGCAAATTGGTCAGCAGCAGTAGATTGGCATTCTGCTCAAGTGCATCAAGTTTCGATAACTAGTGCTGGTTTTTCTCCAAGAAATGTCAATATCAATGTAGGTGACACAATCGTCTGGACGAATGCTGATACCACTGATCATACAGTTACTGAAAGCATTGGAGGATTATTCGACAGTGGTAATATTGCACCTAGTGGGACATTTTCAATGACCTTTGCCACGGCAGGATCTTTCGCTTATGATTGTACAATTCATCCAACAATGACTGGGACAATTAATGTAAATTCAACAGCTAATTTGAATACTTACTCTCAATATGTCGGAGGCGTTGATTTCGTTGAGAGAGAAATGGCTTGGCATCCCCGCGAGCAATCATTTAGCTATATTGTCGACGGTGATTTAGACGGTGACGGAATTCCAAATTTCATCGATCCAGACGATGATAATGACGGCTCACCAGATTCTTCGGATACCGATGATGATAACGACGGTTTGGCCGATATGTATGATGTCGATGATGATAATGATGGAATTCCTGATCGTTGCCATCAAGTCGATACCAATGGAGATGGTGTTGGTGATTTACCTGTGTCCGGCCCAATCGAGATCCCGGGAATCGATTGTGAACTCGATTACGACCGTGATTTAGATGATGACCGCTATCGAGTTATCGACCAAGATTACGATTTGGTATGGGATTGGCTTGACCCAGATATGGGAGGAACCCCCTTCCCTGACAATCCAGTCGGTGCACCTGCCCTTGATCTAACCGACGAACCTTGGGATTTGGATAATGATGGGATAATCAACGAACTTGATATCTTCCCAAATGTTCACCAGGACACAGTAGATGGCTGGGATTGCCCGAGTCTTACTAATCCAAATCCACAGAACCCTCATGACAATTGTTACTTATTGAGAAAGTCGTATACTGGTTATAATGACTGGGATGGTGATGGAATCAATAATTGGGATGATGTCGATGATGATAACGATGGGATTCTAGATTGGCTCGATATAGATGATAATTGTGATTTCGATGATGACAATGACATGCATATGTTGAATGGTTCGCTCTATCGAGACGACGGACCCAACAATCTCGATACAGACATCGATGGCGATGGATTACAAAATGATGAGGATTGGGATGATGATAATGACGGAATTTCTGATTATTACGACCCAGATGATGGAAATTGTGGAATTCAAGACTTCGACACTACTGATATTTTTGATTATACTTATCCAACTGACGATGGTGATTTGCTCGATGGTTCGAACGATGGTCAGATATATGCACACGATATCGCCCATAACTTCTATTGGAATCAATCATGGATGTTTAATCCATTCACTTCTGAAGATGGATTTATTTTGAATTACAATGGATATGATTCGGCAATCTCACCTGATGATAGCGGAAAGATTCCAGAACTTTATTGGCATGTTATTCAACGTTGGAGTTCTTTCAATGGCGGCAATTTCTTTGATATAGATACTGATGGAGATTCCCTAATCAACGGAATCGATATCGACCAAGATGGTGATGGGCTGCCTGATTGGTGGGATCAGGATGAAGGTAATGATGGCAAACTCGACGTTAATGACATCAAATTTGGTGGTACTTTTGATGAAAATGAATGTGGCTCTTCTCTTTTCCTCGCATTTATGGCAGGATTAGCTGAGGAATACGTTTGCGGTTTGTTCTATGCATGGCTCTACGGAGCACCGATTATTCGGCCAACTTCAACAAACCAAGGTCAATTGATATACACATATCCATACAGTTCTCGCCCAGATTCAGAACATGATGATGGTGCATATAATGGCAGTAATTCTCAAGGTCAATGGACATGTAACAAGAATTGCTTCTGGTTTACTTTCGACCCAGGGAGTAATCCTAGCCCAAGCTCTGCCGTAACATACAATCAAATAGCAAATAACAGAGATTTGTGGATTGCTTATGTTGGCTTAAACTACGGCTTTTTCCAGTGGAATGCTGATTCAAATGCAAATTGGTTCCCTGATGAAAAGGCTGATTTGCTCAATAATGACATCGATCCAGATGACGATTGTGGAGCACCCGTTTTAGGAAATATGAATCCACAATGTATGTTCAATGATACTGCAGACTTGGACGATGATTTCGACAATGTTTACGATCATTGGGATGTCGACGATGACAACGATGGTATTTGGGATTATTTCGAAGTCGACACAAATGATGACCATGATGACGATGCAAATACCGAGCCAGATGGCAATTTCTTCATCGGTTCAAATTGTGACGACAATGATGATGATGGGACAGATACCGACCCGGATGGTGACGGATGGTTCCAAGCTGTTTGGGATGTTGGAATACTGGGACAAGGATTACTACATCCGAAGTATTACGATGTCGACAATGACAACGATGGTGTTCCGGATGGCGAGGATCCAGATGATGATAACAATGGAATTCTCGATGTAGACCAAGAACTACTTTGTTTCGTCGGAGAAGAACAATTGGTTTGGGATCACGATAATGATGGAATATTGAACTGGGCTGATGATGATTGGGACGGGGATGGGCGAGTCAACACTCTCGAATTGGCTACAGCGACTCCTCTAATTTCAGCATGGGATCACGACAATGATGGATTGCGAGATGATATTGACTTGGATGATGATTCAGATGGAATGGAAGATGCTGACGAAGTTATGCTTTGGCCATCTCGATTCAATAATCAATCAACTAATCCATGGGATCATGATGATTTTGGAGGCGGCGAAGGTATTGCTAATCCAACAGATCCTCAAACCGGCCCTGATGCAATCGATGAAGATGACGATACCGATAATCGCACAGATACGGATTGGGATCAGTTTGAGGAAGAGGATGGAAATTCTTCTGACTGGGATTCAGACAATGATGGCATCTTGGATGAAGATGATAAAATACCTACTAGAATTACACTAACAGTCCCAGAAGTAATGTGGCTGGATAATCGATATGCAGTCAAGTTCAATGGTACTGTAAATTGGCTAGATCCTGAGCAGGGTGTTTTCATGCCAGCCCCAAATTTACCCGTTCAAATCCATATTGATTGGGCCCGTAATGGTACAACCGCTCTCGAGACTATCGATGTTCTTACCGACGAGAATGGTAATTATGTGGTTGGTCAATTCCTCTTCCCAGAGGATTTGTCAGTCGGCTCTAATTTAACTTACAATGTATATGCAGAAGTAACTGAAATGTTCATTCACGATGGTGCTGCAACCGAACCGGTTCCAACCGAAGTCCGAGCGAACACGACAATTGATTATGTTGCATGGACATATTTCCGCAGTGATGAACAGCCACTCTTCATCGATTACAAGGTACACTATACTGCAGATTGGGAGAGAGGTAAATTTGACAATAGACTCTCACATGCACCAATTTCGTTCACCGTCCACGGTGGTCCATTTGGTAATGCCACTCATCCTACTGTGTTCGATGGTTATGGCTACGGTTATCGATCTGATTCAGGAGGATGGGTTTCACTCTCCTTTGTTCAATCGAGCGGAAGCCAGGGTATTTGGAAACAGGTCCAATGGAATTCAACAATTGATAATGGAGTAGGAAAAGTTCCTGGTGCTTATGAGGAAATTGTTTGGGATAACACTTCAAAATCACACAGCGTGATTGGAATATATGAATATACAAACACCAGTTTACCGATTGGTGACTATCTTTTCATTGGTATGTCTCGACCCGATTTAGGTGCAGAATGGCCTTGGCCATATCTAGAGGGCGATGAAACAGATTCATTCGCAATCCGATCTATGCATAGAATGTATATCGAAGCAGATGTGATAACTCCATCCGTCCGGCCAGTTTACTTTTGGGATTCAACTCAATTTACCGGCTCTTCTTTCGGAGCATGGCGAGCATTATTCCACGCCCCGTCCTTGGCTAATGCCGGCCTTGATTTCGGTACAGAAAGTCTTGGAAAACCATTTGCTATGCTATGGGATGGTACTCCTGAAGGATTAACTGGCGAGTCTGGCAGATTACGCCCATTCCTCTCTTCGAATGGCACCCATTGGTTCATCGCAATGCAAAATGGGGGGGATTTCAACGTTCCACCATGTGGACCGATTGACCCAAGAGATCCGGAAAGCGATGCGAGATGTGAAATTGTACCAGAAATGTTCACAGGAGAAGCATTCAGAATTATTGGAACGGTTTGGAACCGAACTATGACCGCATGGCCTCACGACCCTATGGCTCTACAGGTTGATGTAGATCACAACGGTGTTTTCGCAGGGTCCCAAGAGACTGGATTCGCGCGTGCTCCAGATATGGTGAACGGCCAAGCAGTATTCGATTACAACTGGACCTGGTATTCTCAATATGCAGCAGGCGTATTTGGAATCCGTGCAGATTTTACAAATTCGAATTTCTACTTTACTGGAAATCAATCGAATGTTCTCGCGCCGACAGGTGCATATGTGAACATCTCTGTCATCGGTACTACCGATTTCCAAATGAATATGATACCACGTCTTTATCGAGGACAAAATACAACAATTGAGGCACGGCTTATCGACAATGCGTATCAGCCTGTTCGCGATGCTCCAGTGAATTTCACTTGGTCTGCAGACGGAACTAGCGATATAGCGATAACCGATCACAACGGTGTTCTTCAAGTCAATTTGACGATTGATGAAATGCATCAACTCGGCAATTTCACTCTAAGTTATACATATCCAGGCGACACATATCGCCAAGGCAGTGCCCACGAAATCAACCTCTGGGTTGTTTCTCGAACATTTGTGTCTCTCCAAAGTACGACAGAAAATCGTCTTTCGAGTGGAGATTATTGGGAATTCAGTGCTCAGGTAACAGACGATAATCGAACTGCTGCTATCAAGGATAAAGGCGAATTCCTCGATGGATGTGATGAAAACGGCGGCGAAATTTTAGTGATTCTTGAAGGCGTAGATTTCGAACAACGTATTCATAGGCAAATCGTTGAGACGCTTTGCCCTAATGCGGGTACAATCAATTACAGAATGTTGTTAGATCCACAATTGCTCAGAGATGACCCTTATTCCTTCCTTCCTGATGGATTCGGGCCAGTCAATGTCATCCTTCGTTTCGCAGAAAACCTTCCCCACGAAGGTTGTGAACCTCTCGATGAGGAAATGTTGAGAATTTCAGGTGCTTGGGATCCTTGCGACCAAATTCTCAACAGCGATCATTATCGAAAGATTTTCCGTCATGATGAGCGTGGATTCAGCCTGATTGGCCGCACCACGCTTTCTGTTGATGATCAGATTGTTTACACCTCTGAAATCGACCCACTTACTGGCCAAGCTATCGATAAACCGATGGTTGTTACCGGTCAGTTAATCGATGAGCTTGGCTCGAATCTATCGAACCGAGCAATCCAGGTTCAATACGAAATGGTTGGCTCTGATTTAGGCGTAAAATCTTGCCAAGGTGATGTAACTGACATCAATGGGATGTTCGATGTAATTTGCCCACTAAATGATGTTCAAGCAGGTCAAGCGAAGGTAACTGTGAATTTCCTTTCATACGAAACCGGAGATCAATATCGATATAAAAATGCGAGTATAACGAAGTTCTTCCCTGTCTTTTCTAACTCTACAATGACCTTCCAAGAAGTAGGGCCATTCCGTACTGATGTCGACACATATCAATTCCAAAACGGAACTGTTTTCCCTGTTCTTTACCTAAAGGAATCGTTCCATATCGATGCAATGTTGACTCAAGTCAATGGAAACCCAGTCGGTGGAAAGTGTCTCAACATCTACCTCGATCCTGAAACGAATACTCGTCCGATTGCAACCGCCATCACCCGTGATGGAACCGGTGAAATCGAATGGTACTCCGGCGATCCGGATGATAATCCAAGCCGCCGTGGTGTTGAACCAAATGGAAATCAGTTAGAGGGCTTCAGAACGATTAGAGTTGCATATGAGCCGACTAAGGAATTACCTGGAGGTTGTCGAGCTGAGACGACCCCTGTCGTCAACGGCTCATTCCAAGATATCGAAGTATTGGTCAGAAGCAAGGTTGATATTTTGCTGAAGAACCATTGGTCAAATCCATTGGGTTACCAGGTCGGTGATGAAGTCGCTGGGGCTGTGGCAATTTTGCGAGACCGTTTGGATGTTTCAGTTGAAGGCGAAACAGTCATCTTCACCTTCCAGTATTGGAATGGCACAGGATGGGAAACAAATAATGTTGAATACGCTGTGACAAATGAGCACGGTGAGGCGAATTTTAGCTTTATTTACACCGGAGAAGAAGTTCCTGGCGAGCTCGATATTAATGCTGTGAATGGCAAATGGCGAGTTCTGATTCATTTCCAAGAATCATCGTTTTTCCAAGAAGAATTCCTTAACAGCACACCGGTGATTTATCTCGGAGAGCCGCTTGTTGAACAAAACGCGAATTTCTTCACGTTCAAGGTCTTGACAGTTATTGGAATTGCTCTAGCATTCGCTGTTCTAATCGGTGCGATAATGTATCGAAATTACAATGAACGCCGCCGAATCGAAATAATTCGCGGTATCCTCACAGATTCATTGATGTCATTGAAAGCATCGAATGATTATATTCAGACGATTTTCAATTGTTACAAGGATTTAGTTCGTTTCTTCCGCAGCCGTGGTGCTATGAAGAAAGTCTATGAAACAACTCGTGAATTTGAGGATGCAATAAATGCTATGCTTGGAGGAATAATGCCACCTGAAGATTTGGACACATTGTTTTCAATCTTTGAAGAAGCGCGATATTCAGACCATGAAATCGGTGCGGATCAGAGGGACCGAGCTATCGCTGCTCTACAGGCGCTTATCAATCATCTAAGCAATGCTCTCGGCGAGAGTATGTTGAACCGAACATCGTCTAATGAATCGACCCTTTATGGCTCGCGTGTGAAAGCCGGTGAGTTCATCGATTCTGAAGGTAATACAAGAATTGCTGGAATTGATGAAGAAAATGAGAACGACGGCTTCAGTTTATGAGGCCAGACGGAGGAATTGCACGCTCAATTATTTGGGCTGCAACCCTCACATGTCCGCAGCATGTCGAAACACCCCTTAGGGGTGGTAGTAGCATTCATAACAGGTAGGCAGGTGGCCGCGATACCCAAGAAACGTCGAGGGAGTCATTATGATGAAGAAACCGAAAAAGACCAATGCTGCCCTTATCGCCTTAATCGGTGATTTGAGGGCACAGAGCAGGTCTACCGGTTCTGCACTATGGCGAGACGTTGCTCTGCGATTGGAAACCAGTCGCAGCAACTGGGCTGAACCAAACCTCAGCCGTCTATCGCGCTATGCTGCGCAAGAGGACATTGTCCTCGTGCCAGGCAAGTTGCTCGGTAGCGGTGATGTGATTGGAAAGCCTAACGTCGCCGCCTACAGTGTCAGTTCTGGAGCCCGCTCTAAAATTGAAGAAGCAGGCGGACGTGTAATCACTATCCGTGAATTGATGAACGAAAACCCAGAAGGTTCGGGGGTGAGAATCCTTGGCTGAAGCAGGAACACTTGTTTACGATGCAACCGACAAGGTTCTCGGTAGATTGGCTAGCCATGTTGCAAAGGAATTACTTTCCGCGCGAAAGGCTGGAAGTCCACTACGAGTTATTGTTGTGAACGCAGAACATGCGATCGTCTCGGGACCCAAATCGACGGTTTTTGCAGATTACGATTTCAAGTACAAGTTGAACCATCCTCGTAAGGGGCCGTTCTTCCCAAGAATGCCTGACCAAATCATGAAGCGCACCGTTCGTGGAATGCTGCCATATCAGAAGAATAGCAGTGGTCGAAATGCAGTAAGGGACCTTCGTGTACTTATCGGTCGGCCAGCAAACCTCTCTGGAGAGGAATTGCCTGACGGCCACGCATGGGGGGACACAACTCATCTAAATCGCCCACTACCATTGAAGTTCGTCCGGTTGGGTGAAATTTCATCCTCACTCGGTGTGGATGCAACACGTTGGGGAGGTCAATGAATATGGCAAAGAAGCAGAGGAAAACCGCTGTAAATACCAGTGGAAAGAGGAAGACTGCAATCGCTCGAGCAACCGTCCGAAAAGGACAAGGCCGTGTCCGTGTAAATAGCCAACCAATTTACATCATGGAGCCAAGCCTCGCTCGTCGTAAGGCGCTTGAGCCGGTTCAAATTGCTGAAGGTATGAATCGTTTAGCTGATGTTGACATTATAGTCAATGTAGAAGGCGGTGGCCAGATGGGACAAGTCGATGCGATTCGTACAGCAATCGCCCGCGGATTAGTCCATTATAACGGCGGTGCTGAGGGTATTGATGAAGAACTTCGAGATGAATATCTACGGTTCGACCGTAGTTTACTAGTTAACGATCCACGCCGAAAGGAAGCGAAGCACCAAATGGGTCGCGGCGCTCGGAAGAAGTGGCAGAAGTCGTACAGATGAGGTGAAGAGAAATGTTGATTCCAGTTAGATGTTGGAGCTGTGGCAAAGTCATTGCTCACAAGTATAGTGAATACAAAGAATCTATCGCTCTTGGAGAGGATGCTCAAATCGTTTTGGACAAACTCGAAATCGAGCGATACTGCTGCCGAAGAATGTTCGTTGGCCACGTCGATCTAATGGACGAGGTTGCCCCGTTCAGTATCTCTCGCGAGACATAAATCGTCAGTTAGTGCTTTGACCTAATCCTAATTCGTTAGGATTGCCCAAAGGGCCTGTAGGTTAGCTTGGCCTATACTTCGCGGCTGGGGGTCGCGAGACCCAGGTTCAAATCCTGGCTGGCCCACCAATAATGAAGACTAGTGATAACAATCATTCGCTCATTAAGAAAGTAGAGTAAAGAGAGGGTTTTAGGCACTTAACTCGCCTCGAAGTACATGGTTGGAGAGCGCCCAGACGTAGGTGATGAGCGGGCGCTCATCGAATGGTTATCCGACCAAATTTCTCATCATTCAGACCTCTATTACAATGAAGCATCTCCGGAAATATCAGATGC
>Ga0257111_1000254_pt1 | contig 22036 bp, 20 predicted proteins | sample LP_taG_6_FD_191567 | JGI IMG/M metagenome (GOLD analysis project Ga0257111, IMG submission 191567) | Marine microbial communities from Northeast Subartic Pacific Ocean, Canada - LP_J_2015_P26_500m | ecosystem: Environmental > Aquatic > Marine > Oceanic | place: Canada: Northeast Subartic Pacific...
ACAGGAGTTTCTTTTTGTTCAGGTATAGTTTTTGCAGGAGTTTCTTTTTGTTCAGGTATAGTTTTTACAGGAGTTTCTTTTTGTTCAGGTATAGTTTTTGCAGGAGTTTCTTTTTGTTCAGGTATAGTTTTTACAGGAGTTTCTTTTTGTTCAGGTATAGTTTTTACAGGAGTTTCTTTTTGTTCAGGTATAGTTTTTACAGGAGTTTCTTTTTGTTCAGGTATAGTTTTTGCAGGAGTTTCTTTTTGTTCAGGTATAGTTTTTACAGGAGTTTCTTTTTGTTCAGGTATAGTTTTTACAGGAGTTTCTTTTTGTTCAGGTATAGTTTTTGCAGGAATTTCTTTCTTTTTCATAGTAGATTCTGACACGTTTGAGTCTAATAGCAAAAAATTATTCTCTGAAGTAAAAAAAAGAAATAAAAATATAAAGAAAATTGCGATAATCGTAATAAATTCTATTTTATTCAGAAATTTTCGCATTACTTTTGCTTTGGAAATTGTATACTAAAATAGTTGATAATAATTGATTTAGTAAATTTGTTTCTTGATAAATACATATTAAGTCCTATGGAAAAATTGAAAATCGGGAGTTATACCATTTTTCTTTTTTCTATTTTATTAACTCTTATTTTGTTGCTTCCTTTATTCTATCTAATTATAAAAGTGTCTTTTGATTTCCGTATTTTTTTTGATTTTTTATTTAATTTTAAGATTTTAAAATTATCTATCAATACTTTGTCTTTGGTGGCTTTAGTAGTGTTTTTTTCTATAATCATTTCTCTTCCAATGGCATTTTTGAATACTCGAAGTAATCTTCCATATGCTAAATATCTTATATCTTTAAGTGTACTTCCTATTGCTTTACCTAGCTATGTTATGGCTACTACACAAATACAAATCTGGGGACCAAGAGGATGGGTTTTTAAATTAATAAACATTTTTTTTGATGTAGATTATATCCCTTCATTTTATGGATTATGGGGATCAACTTTCGTTTTATCACTCATTACATATCCCTATTTATACATAGGTTTATGTGCAATATTTAGAAGATTTGATTATGAAATGATAGATGCTTCGAGAACTTTAGGTGCTGGTATTTCTAAAACTTTTATTAATGTTATTTACCCAATGGTTAAACCCACCATTGCTGCGGGCTCATTAATAATAGCATTGTATGTACTTAGTGATTTTGGTGCAGTTTCTCTTTTACGATTTACCACCTTTACTACAGCAATTTTTAACAGAATGTATACAAGTATCAGTAACTATGGTGTTTTAGAGATTTGTTTATTAACAATACTTTTTTGTTTTATTATTTTATTTTTAGAATCACATACTAGAGGGAATGAAAAAAATTTTTCTTCTTCAAATTTAAAAAATACTAAACAATTAGATCTAGGGATTTGGAAATGGATTTTATTACCATTTGTTTTATTGCCATCTTTGTTGGGATTTTTTATCCCAATATCAGTATTGATTTATTGGTTGATTCAAGGGATTATCAATAACAACTCTTTCAAAGACCTTTTTGCTGCTACTTTAAATACTGTTTCTATTTCTGTTATTGCTTCTCTTGTTATAACCTTTTTGACTATCCCAATATTGATTACTATTAGAAAAAAAATAAAATATTTATCGGTAATAATTGAAAAATCTTCATATGTAGGGTTATCATTGCCTGCTATAGTTGTCGCTATGTCATTAGTATTTTTTACAGTAAATTATTTTCACTTAGCTTATCAAACATTTTTTATTTTGATTGTCGGATACTTCATTACTTTTTTACCTGCTTCTTTAGGTCCAATTAGAACTTCTATGAACCAAATAAATCCCTCATTGGTAGAAGCATCTTTAACTCTGGGTAAAAATAAATTTGAAACTTTTTATCAAGTGATTATAAAATTATCGAGCCCTAGTTTTATTTATGCCACAACTTTGATATTTATTCTTTGCTTAAAAGAACTTCCGGCAACATTGATTTTAAGTCCAATTGGTTTTAAGACTTTGTCTACAAGTATTTGGAGTTCCGCTAGTGAAGCATTTTTCATGGACACTGCCGCTGCGTCATTATTGTTGGTTATAATTGCTGGGATTCCCACATATATTTTTATGTCTAGAGATTTATCAAAAAGGGAGAGACATTAAAATGACAAACGATATAGAAGACAATAACCAACCAATATTAGAAATAGATGAAATTTTTTTCTCATATTCTAAGGATGAAAAAATTTTATCTAATCTTTCTTTGAATGTAAATAAAGGAGAATTTGTTAGTATCTTGGGAGATAGTGGTGCAGGTAAAACTTCTTTGTTAAGAGTAATAAATGGACTTGAACAAATAGAAGAAGGTTATATAAGACTTGAAGGACAATTACTTTCTTCCGCCTTCTATCATATAAGTCCAGAAAAAAGATCAATTGGGACAATATTTCAAGATTTTGCTCTTTTCCCTCATTTGAATGTAAAAGAAAATATTTATTTTGGATTAAATAAAAAAGATAAATATGATGAAACTTTTGTAGAACATATTATAAATTTACTTCGTGTAGAAAAATATTTATACAGATATGTTGATGAACTTTCGGGTGGCCAAAAGCAACGTGTATCATTAGCTAGATCCTTAGTTAGAAAACCAAAACTTTTATTAATGGATGAACCTTTTTCAAATCTTGATAGAGGATTAAGAGTGGAAATACGTCGTGAAATAAAAATGATTTTAAAAAATATCGATACAACAGTTATTCTGATAACACATGATTCTGAAGAGGCTTTAAGTTTATCCGATAAAATCGGCTTTATTTTAGGAGGAAAAATTATCCAATATGGAACACCTTTTGATATTTTTTATAATCCAAAAAATGAAATAATCGCTAAGGCAATAAGAAATTCAAATATATTGGAAGGAGAAATCTCCAATGGGATTATCACTACAGAAATAGGTAAATTTAAATCTCACTCAAAGTTTAAAGATAAAAATAAAGTAAAAATAAATGTTAATCCTAACCAACTCGGAATAGTTAGAGATAAAAAACAATTTACAATTATTCAAAAGGAATTTGTTGATGGAGATTATCTATATATTATAGAAAATAGTGATAATAAATTTGTTGTTAAAATGAATAATTCAGAAGAATTTTATTTGAATGAGCTGGTTGGAGTAGTCATAAAAGACACAAATGTTCAAATTATTAATATTTCTTTATAATCAAACATGCATTTTGTCCTCCAAAACCAAAACTATTAGATAGCACGTAATTAATTTCTTTAGTTCTACTAACGTTTGCAACATAGTCAAGATCACATTCAGGATCAGGATCGTTAAGATTTATAGTAGGATGTATTACATTTTCTATTGTTGATTTTATCCCAGCTATTGCTTCCATCGCCCCTGAGGCTCCCAATGCATGTCCAATCATTGATTTAGTAGAAGAGATAGGTATTTTGTAAGCTTCTTTTTTAAATAAAGTTTTTATCGCCAAAGTTTCAATTCGATCATTTGCTGGTGTAGAAGTTCCATGTGCATTTATATAGTCTATTTCAGATTTATCTATCTGTGCGTCTTCTATGGCATTATTCATTGCACTTACAGCCCCTAATCCTTTTTCATGGGGTTGAACAAGATGAAAGGCATCAGAACTAACTCCCCATCCAGCTATTTCGGCTATTGGTTTTGCCCCCCTGGCTAATGCATGAGGTTCAGACTCTAATATCAAAATTCCTGAACCTTCAGCAGGGGCAAACCCATCTCGATTCAAATCAAAAGGTTTACTCGCTAATGAGGGATCTTCTTGCCAAGTTGAAAGGGCATGCATAGTACTAAAACCACCCATTCCAATTTCACAAATTCCAGCCTCAGTTCCTCCTGTAATTACAACGTCTGCTATATTATGTCTTATTTTTTCTAACGCTTCTCCAATAGCTTGAGTAGAAGCGGCACAGGCAGTAATGCAAGTATTGTTATATCCTGTAGCTCCATATATTCTTGCTAAATTTGCTGATGCCATATTTGGTAACATACTTGGGATATAAAAAGGACTCATTTTCATTACCCCTCTAGTTTCTTTAACTTTTGCTTGTTGGTCTGTTTCGGGCAAACCTCCAATTCCACAACCTAATAAAACACCAATTCTTGAAGGATCAACTTTGCCTAGGAAACCAGATTGATCTACAGCAATTTTCGCAGCAGCTACAGCAAGTTGTGAAAATCTACCCATCCTTTTTGCTTCTTTAGGATTCATCCAATCTTTTGGAATAAAATCTTGTACTTCTCCACTTACTTTACAGGGAAATGAGTTTGGATCTACTCGTGATATTTGTCTTATGCCTGACTTTCCCTTTTTGAGAGCCCCCCAAAATTCCTCTACAGAGCTTCCCAAACAACTCATTATTCCTATTCCTGTTACTACAATTTTGTTATCCATATTTATACAATTCTGGCTCAATATTATTAACTAATTCCATAATTTCTGCTGCCACATATAGAGACCCAAATACACCAATCACTTCATCTTTCCTTATAGTCTTCCTTGCATAATCATATGCAATTTTGGAATTTTCGGTAATTTTAATTATATCTAATTTTAGTTTTTTTATTTCATTAAATAACAAAGAAGTTTTTTTTGCTTTTGGTATACGACTTTTGGTTAATATAATTCTTGAATTTATTTTTATTATGGGTTTTAACGTTTCTATAGCATTGTGTCCTTGGGTACTACCAAAGATCCAAATTATTTTTGATAAATCAATTTTAAACTCTCTTAAGGTTTTTAATAATGCCTTACTAGATTTATTATTTTGTGCACCATCTATCACCATGAAATTATTCTTTGATTTAAAAATTTCACATCTTCCAACCATTGTAGTTTTGGTAATATTTTGCGTTATTAAAGACCAGTTTGGAATTTCTTTTATTGTTTTTTTGTAGGTTTCAATTGTTTTAATTGCTGTCTTCAAATTATCTATCTGATGTTGTCCAAGTAAGTTTAAATTAAATTTATATTTTTTATTGAAAGTTATAGATTGATAAACTTTATCTTCTCTGGTTACATTTCTACTTTTAATTGACACATTATTTGTAGATACTAGATATGAATTCTGTTGTATTGCAATAGATTTTATAATAAATAAAGCGCTTTTTGTTTGTGGAGAAATTATGACAGGAACATTTGGTTTGATTATTCCTGCTTTTTCTTTTGCAATATCCTTAATTCTTCGACCAAGAATGTTTGTATGATCTAAACTAATAGGTGTTATTACAGTAACTAATGGATCAATGACATTCGTTGAGTCCAATCTTCCTCCTAATCCCACCTCAATAACAGAAACATCAACTTTTTCATTTCTAAAAACCAACAAAGCCATTAGAGTAATAAATTCAAAAAAAGTAGGTTCATTAAATTTCTCCGTTCTCATTTTAATTGCTACGGGCCATATTAGATCAAAATATTTATTGAAAGTTTTTTTTGAAATAGGTTTGTTATTAATTTTTATTCTTTCTCTAATAGAATGCATATGAGGAGAAGTAAATAATCCCACCTTATGTTCTGATAATCCATTTGATACTAGATTTGCTGTGGAACCCTTGCCTTTAGAGCCAGCTATGTGGATAAAATTTTTCAATTTATTTGGATAATTAAATGTTTTCATCAAATAATTTACTCTATCCAAATGGAATCCTGGTTGTCTTTTGTTTGGAAATTTGTCGTATTCAAAATTAACTAATGACATTAATTTTTTTAAGTTGACGTTATAAAGTGTTTCTACATTCATATTTTACAAATATACTCTAGTATTATATAAAATAATCATTTTTAATTGATCTTATATTATTCAATAGTAATAATAGGAGTTAATTTATGAATTTTGTTTCAATAGAAGATAGAAAATATCATAATTCTGAAATATTTGTCACTACTGATTGGCTTGAGGAAAATTATCTCAAGGAAGATATTATCATACTAGACTTAGATGCAAAAGATCTATATGAAGAATCTCATATTCCTGGAGCACTAAATGTAGGTGATAATTATTATAAAAAATCTTTGGAAGACAGAATCTACGTTCAAGATAGATCTCAAATAGAAGAAACTTTTTCTAAATTAGGGATAAATAACAATACTACTGTAGTAGGTTATGATAGATCATCAGCTTTATATTCTTTTCGCTTAGCTTGGGTAATGATGTTTTATGGGCATAAAAATATTAAAGTCCTAGATGGAGGATTCCTAAAATGGATTTATGAAAACAGGCAAATTGAAAAAGGAAGCTTGCAATCAAAAATCATAGGAGATTTTAAAGCTTCAGATCCTAATGAGAAAATCTTTGCTGATAAATCCTTGTTGTTGAAAATACTTAATAAAAAAGATAAAAATTCTTATCAAATATTAGATGTTCGATCTGAAGATGAAAGAAATGGGATAAACAAACGTGGAGGCCCTAGGGGAGGTTATATCCCTAAATCCATTCACAAAGAATGGGTAAATTTTAACACGGACTCTGATGTCCCTATGCTAAAGAGTTCACAAGAAATTTTAGATATAACAAAAAATTTAGGATTAAATGTTAATTTACCAACTATAACTTACTGTCAAGGTGGTATTAGGGCGGCTCATGTTTTTTGGGCATTAAAATTATCGGGATTTAAAGATATAAAAAATTATGATGCCTCTTGGAGAGAATGGGGGAATGATTACGATTGTCCTATTGTAGATTTAGGATAAATAATAATGTCTAAAATTCTTATATTACTAAATGGATCTGAGGAATATGAAAAAAGCATAGATTATGTGTTAGGTTCTCAAATCATTAATTTCAAAGAATTGGTTTTATGTTTTGTTTTGGAGCCTATGCATCAAATAAAAAGAATTAGCAACAACAAAGAACTATTTTCAGATTCTACCTATGAAAAATCTGAGGTTTTATCTAAAATTTATTTGGAAAAGATAACCAATATCATAAAAAATGTTGATGATGAAATAAAAGTTTCAGTCAATACGATTGATTCGATTGAAAGTATAAAAAAGATTCAATCAATTGATCTTGTTTCAATGTCTATTATTTCACATACTTATGATAAATTGTATAAACTTTTTCTACGCGCTAAAAAATTTAAATCTTATATTAATACTCTTCATCCATTACTTTCAATCCCATCAAATTTTACACATGATGATAGCAAAACAAATAATTTTATGATTAATTATCCCAATGAAGAACTTTTTATGAAGATAATAGATAATGTTTTAATGTTTAAAAATTTAAACAAAATAACTATAGTACATAAAGAGAATAAGATGCAAGAAACTAGCACCTTGATAGATAAATTAGATTCATTTAACATCCCTTTTGAATTCAAAGAAATTAAAGATAGCTATTTCGAGGAGGTGAATAGACTCCAAGTAAATAACAATGTTGTGTTTTACTATTATTCTGAAAACAAATTTACAGAGAAAAAATATATATTTAAAGATTCTATTCAAAAATTTATAATTGGAAAAAGTCCTGTAATTTTAGATTGAAGATTCATTCTTTGATCTAATTACATAACTAATTAAAGCTCCTACAATATTTCCAAACCAAGTGTATGGGATTAAAATTATTGAAATTATTATTGCAAGAGTAGGATTTATCCCTAGAACTTCAACGTTGTTGATTTTTTGTATTATTGAATAAATCACTAGAATTGCGCAAGGGATAAAAGTTATCCCAGTCGTTATCAAACTAAATACAATGATTTTTTCTTTATCAGCTTTGGCGATCCCCCCTCCAATGAACCCTCCAATAAAAGGACTTAGTGGGACAGCTATAAAATGAACCACAGGTATAGGTATAAAGACAAACATTAATATTACTGAAGTCAAGGCACCTTTAATCATTTTATTAATTCGATCTTAATAGTATTTTTAACATAGTCTAGAATAAAAATTAAAAAGAAGGATCATTAAGTTGGCTAAGAATCTTCCTTTCGTTGATATAGTAATTGTTGGATCTGGAGCCTCAGGAGCAGCATGTGCTTGGAAATTATCCACCAGTGGGGCAAGCATTGTCTTGTTGGAGCAGGGAGATTGGTTCAATAATTATCCAGGAGATACTCAGGATTGGGAAATCAGATTGAAAAATGATTTTCATTTTAATCCTAATGTAAGAAATTTAAAGTCAGATTATGAAATATTAGATGAAAATTCAGATATTTCACCTTTAATGTTTAATGCTGTAGGCGGATCGACTCATCACTGGACTGCACATACCCCTAGACTTCACCCTTCGGATTTTAGAGTAAAAACGTTAGATGGAGTTGCTGATGATTGGCCTATATCTTATTGGGATCTGGAAAAATACTATGATTTAAATGACGAAATGATGGGTTGTTCTGGCATTAAAGGTGATCCTGCTAATCCGCCAAGATCTGCAAGACCAATGCCCCCTTTACCTTTAGGAATTGATGGCGAAAGAATAGCAAAGGCAGCTGATAGGCTAGGTTGGCACTGGTGGCCTTCAGATTCTTATCAGGCATCAATAGATTATAAAGGAAGAGAAGGATTAAATAATAATGGAAGCTATCATAATAAAAAATTGTGGGAAGCTATAGCTTCAACAGATCATGTCTATATAAAACCTGCAATAAAAAATGGATTGGAATTACGTACCAACAGTATCGTTGAAAGTGTCCAAGTAGATTCAAAAGGTAATGTAAATGGAGTTGTTTACAGAGATACGAAAAATAATACATATTTTCAAAAAGCTGGTAAAGTAATTCTGGCTTGTAATGGAATTGGGACTCCTAGATTATTACTTAACAGTAGTTCAAAACAAAACCCTAATGGACTGTCCAACAGTTCGGGTCTAGTTGGAAAAAATTTAATGTTTCATCCATATGCAATTGTTAACGGCTACTATCCTGAAGAAGATATTGATTATTCTTTAGGCTCATTAGGAAACATTTTGATAGTTCAGGAGTTCTATGAAACAGATCCTAAAAGAGACTTTTTGAGAGGGTATTCATTTCAAATGAATAGATCAACAAGCCCTGCTATGACAGCTCTAGGTTCAGGTTCGCCTACAATTGTACCTTGGGGAAATTCACATCACAATGAGTTTAAAAAGAGATTTAGAAGATTTAGTACTATGGCAATTATCAGTGAAGATCTTCCAGAACTACATAATAGAGTAGAGATTGTTTCTGGAAATTCAAATACACTACCAATTCCTAAAATTTATTATAAAACCTCAGATAATACGAAAAAACTTCTAAATCATGGAATTGGAAAAGCGAAAGAATTGCTTAAGGAAGCTGGATGTGTTGAAACCACAACTATTCCAGTACTTAGAAGTGGTGGGTGGCATTTGATGGGGACAACAAAAATGGGTGATGACCCTAAGAATTCAGTAGTAAATGCTAATTGTGAAAGTCATGATGTTAAGAATTTGTATATCGTTGATGGATCAGTTTTTACCACATCTGCTGCGGTTAATCCGACACCAACTATCCAAGCAATAGCACTTATGACTGCAGATAAGATTTTGAAAGGATGAAATTTTGAAAATTGATAATATTGAAATGAATATTTTGAAAAGTTTTCTTGAAGTTATTATACCTTCAAATGATGATATGCCTTCAGCAAAGGATATTGATTTAAATCTAGATAATATATTGAAAGAAAATCAAAAATATATAAAACCCACCAAGGAGATCGTTGATTTTATACAAAGAGAACCTGCAGCAAGAGTGATGGGAGGAGTTTTAAGTTTAACTGAAATTCAAAAGATTGATATTCTAAAAATGACTGAACATCTTTTTCCCGATGAGTTTGCTATTTTTATTGAATTAATTTATCTAGGTTATTATTCCAATCCGGAAGTACATAAAAAAATAAATTGGACTCTAGATCAAGATAAAAAAGATTTCAATCTTACTCCTTTCGATGATTCCATTTTAGATAACATTTCTAAAAGAGATCCATTTTGGAGGAAAGCGTAATGTCGACTATTCCAGTAAAAATAGGAATTGCTGGCTTAGGTAATGTTGGTGAAGAGGTAGCACGTCAGATTTTAAATGGTTTTAGAACTAAAGATGAAATATACCCTTTAGAACTCATTGGTGTTTCATATAAATCTCGATCAAAAAAAAGAAACTTGGATTTATCAGGGATTAAGTTTTATGAAGATGCTGTTTCTATTGCAAAAGATAAAGAAATTGACTTAGTAATTGAACTTATAGGAGGGGAAACTGGCATTGCTAAAGAATTATGTGAAACTACGCTAAGAAATCATAAAGGATTAATAACTGCTAATAAAGCTCTTGTTGCAAATTCTGGACATGTTCTAGCTGATATGGCTGAGAAAAATAATGTTTTTTTTGCATTTGAAGCATCTGTTGCGGGAGGTATCCCTATTTTAAAAATAGTTAGAGAATCTTTAGCCGCAAATAAAATCAACAGAATGGCAGGAATACTAAATGGGACCGCAAATTATATACTAAGTGAAATGGAGAATACCAAAGGTGACTTCAATATAATTTTGAAGGATGCACAAGACAAAGGATTTGCAGAACAGGATCCTTCATTTGATATAGATGGAATAGATGCTGCACATAAAATATCAATATTATCTGCAATTGCATTTGGTAAATTACCTTCTCTTGACTCCATGGAAATAAAAGGGATAAGAAATATCAGATCAAATGACATGGACTATTGTGAAGAATTAGGATTTAAGATTAGGCTTTTAGGAGTCGCTAGTGAAACAAAAAATAAACAATTGAATTGTTCTGTTCAACCATGGTTGGTTCCAAACAATAACACTCTAGCAAGTGTAGTGGGACCAATGAATGCAATAGAAATAAATTCTAATTTAACTGGACCTGTTTTAATTACTGGCGCGGGAGCTGGCTCAGGTCCCACTGCATCTGCAGTATTGTCCGATGTCATAGATTTTGCTGCCGGAAGGAAATCCCTAAGTTTCTCTAGATCAGCTGCAAATATTATTATATCTAAAAAAACTACTTCTTTTGAGAAACCTACTCGTTATTACATCCGTTTATCTGTAGTGGATCAATCAGGAGTTTTAGCAGAGCTGACAGCAATATTTCGTGATAACAATATATCCATTGAAAGTTTTATTCAAAAAGGAATTTCAGATGATAAATCTGCTCAATTAGTTATTCTCACACATTCAACAGATCACGAAAAGATTAAGAGTGCCTCCTTATCGATAAATGAATTAAAAATAGTTTTAGCCGAACCAATATGTTTGCCAATTTACGAATAAGTAATCTATGTAAACTGTGATTCTAAATAGATTTATACTTGGGAAATAATTTCCCCAAACTCATTTTTTTATATTTCTACTGTCTCCACATAGGAATTATAGTTATTTGATAGAATGTCCTCAAAACTTACATAGCTAAAAGGAGTTTGTTATGAGTTCTCGTATGTCGGCTATATTGATAATCATTGGTATCGCTGTGACTATGATATTTGGTCTTACTAACGACACTGCAACTGCTGATTGGAGTAGTGATCAGTCAATGATGGCTGCACTTAGTGGTAATTACTCGTGGGTTCAACTATCGATGCTTATTTCAGCAATTGGCCAAATAATAATCATAATTGGAATTTTTGGAATAAGAGATTCTATGTCTGGAGGCGAAGGGCATAAATATGCAGTAATGTCCAGTTTGTTTCTTGCGATAGGTGCAACAATGAATTTAATTTGGGGTAGTTTGTTGGGTGTGACTGGTGAAGCGGCTGCAGCTGGAATGGCTGGTTCAGCTCCCCACATGGCAATAGCATCTGCTACATTTGCAGCAGCAATAGGTATTGGAGCTGCAGGAGGAATATCTACTTTTGTAGGTATATCTCTATTGGGGATTGGCACAACTATTCAGAAAAATTTCAACATAATTATTGGAATATTACTGGTTATTATCGGAATAATTGGAATAGTGTTGACCTTGTTGGATTCTAGAGGTAGTTTACTGTTTATTCCTTGGATAGGAACTTTTGTGATATTACTGTCAATGGCTGGATTGTCACTTAGAAAATAATCTAGAAAATTAAATAATATCTCTAAAAAACTGCTTAATGGGGCTTAAAATTAAACTGTATAATTTTAGGCCCTATAGCTCAGACCACACTGTACCTATTTTATAAAATTGGTATTTATATTTTAGTTATGTCTTTGTTAAAAGCCCATTCAGGGTAATAATCATAAATCTTGATATCTTTTCTGGGATATCCAAGTGTTTGAGGTGAAAGAGAGAATTTATCTATCCCGCTCATATCTATTCCAATATATTTCATACCACATTTTAGTTGTGTTCTTGTTGATGGTATATTCCATGGCCCCACAGCACTATAAGGATATATATCGTTTTCAAACGCCCATCTTCCTGCTGCAGAATAAACTGTACTACCTAAACCTGCAATAGAAATACTTTGATCAGCATCAACTCCTATTTCTACAAAACCTCCACCTATATCTAATAATGTCGCTGCGGCAATAATTTTATTATTATTTTTTATTACAAAACCTTTGACACAATCAACGTAATTATGCCAAAATATCTTGAAATCTAACTGATCTTTTATTTCATCACCACTCAATATTTCAACTTCATGAAGATTTATGTCTATCCAATCCTTTTCTTCTGCAAAAAGCTCCCAAGTTGGCCCCCAGACGTAGTAACCATAATCATGAGTAATCTTTGAAATTTCATATTTACCATAATCAGAAAAAAGAAAGTCCCTAGGTGTTTTTTTTATTAGCTTCAATAAATCTTCTTTTACATTTTTATTCAATGACAAATATAAAGAATTATTATATTCAAAAATCCAAATTTTACTTGCCCTTTTATCACTATTTGAATCATCGAATTCAGAAATGTAAATCCCATTTTCAATATTTTCTAAATTTGGTGCATGATGATTGATCCAGTTATTAATTGTTTTGTCTAATTGTTTAGAAATTTCTAACATTTTTTAACTCCATTCAAAGATAACTATGTACATATAAATTAAACGATATTTACATTTATCATTTTTGTTACACTAAATGTTACATTTGTTACACGATTTTAATTACTCTTTAGTGGTATAAAAATTAAAGAATCTAAATTCATTCCCATGTAGCTCAGAGGATAGAGCACCGGTTTCCACGAGTAATATTCTAAATGGACCAGTTATACTGAAATTCACTACTTTACACTCTCTAAACAGCACTTGTTACTCCATTTGTTACTTCAAAGTCTTTTTGATAATAGCTTTTTTCAATGTTTGCTATTTCTTCATATATTTGAAAAATTAGTCTGATTGATTGATAATTTAAATATGAAATTACAAAATATAGGACTTATAGGATTTGGAAGTTGGATAGAATCAGCATATCTACCTCTTTTAAATTCAAAAACTAATGCTATCAAAGCTATAGCTGCTAGAACTGAGAACACACTTATAAAAGCCAAAAAAATATTGGGTAATGATTGTTTTTATACAAATGATTATAAAAAATTACTCAATAAACCCGATATAGATTTGGTGATTTTGTGTGTTCCTGATGAACTACATGAAAAAATAATGAAGGATATTATTAATTCAAAAAAGAATTGTATTTTTGAGATGCCTTTATCAGAAAATATTAATTCATCTAAAGAATTAATTACTTTGATGGATAAAAGTGAAAATTTTTTTATACCTAATTTAGAAACATCTCAGTTGCCTATTATTAAGAAATTAAGTGATTTTAAAAATAAAAAATCATTAGGGAATCTATTAAATATTCATATGGTAATGAATGCTCCAAACTGGGGTCCAACACCTAATTTAACAAAATCAGTATATTCTATTTCGCCATGGTACATAGACCCATTAAATAAAATAAGCGGAAACCTACCTACTAGAGTTCTATCTATCGGTGAAAAATCCCCAAAAAGTTTTTCTGAATCCAGAGCAAATATTATATTAGATTATAATACTCATTGGGCTTCTTGGAATTTTAATATCGAATCTTCTAAAGAATGGGAAGTCATTATCACAATGACTTTCGAGAATTCAGAAATAATAACTGATTTAGTCAATTCAGAAATAACTATTTATAAAAATGAAAAAAAACTTCCAAAAATAAAAATTGAAAGTATATGGCCGGGGATGAAATATTTTTTAAGTTATGTAGAAAATACAGATAATTTTAATAATCAAAATACTAAAGACTTAATGAATATATCGCATGCCTTACAATTATCAAATAATTCTAATAATTGGCAATCTGTAGAAATATAATATTTTACTTATTGTAATAATTGAAAAATTTTATTCAGTTTTTTCTGTTGTAAAATTAAAGAATCTAAACTTATGCCCCTGTAGCTCAGAGGATAGAGCATCGGTTTCCTAAACCGTGTGCCCGGGTTCGAATCCCGGCTGGGGCGCCAACTCTTTATTCGGAAACACTCCTAATTTAGTATAATTAAAAAACAAAATCATGGAAATTAATAAAGTTACTATATTAATATAGTTGTTTAAGCTTTGAAAAAATTTTAGGAAAACCTCAGAAGTAAAATGATATGATTACTGAACTAAATGCGGAGAATAGAAAATGGGTTGATTCCACTCTTGGTTCGATGACTATCGAAGAGTGTATCGCTCAAATGCTTGTACCTCACCATCCATTTGAAAATCCCCAAACGCACTTTGAATCTGTAACTAATGCGACAGCAGATGACTGGTTACGGCTTCTAGATGAAATTCCGCTCGGAGGTATATGCATCAGGAAACCTCCATCTGATGAATTGAAACTAGTATTGGAAAAAATTCAGGATCACTCTCAAATTCCTGTGATAGTTGGATCAAACATAGAACCAGGGAGTTCGAGTCCGGCCCGCATAATGAATGAAAACACTCCTAGGACAGAAGTATTTGATTACGCATCATATTCACCTTCCATGATGGCGTTTGCCGCTGCAAATGACCCAGATTTAACCTATGAAACTTGTCGCTTTATTGCGGAACAGAGAAGATCCTATGGATACCATTGGACCTTCAATCCGATTGTAGATCTGAATTTAAATTTCAGGAACCCTATTACCAACATAAGATCTTTGGGTGACGATACCGAAACAGTTTTGACACATGCTACTGCCTTTATACGAGGATTCCAAGATGGTGGAGTCATGGCAGCTACCGCGAAGCATTTTCCTGGCGATGGTACAGATGAAAGAGATCAACATCTACTCACAACTTCAAATCATCTCAACTTAAATGACTGGTACAAGACATACGGTCTTGTCTGGAAAACCGTTATTGATTCAGGGGTAAATGCAATTATGTGTGGGCACATTGCATTTCCTGCCTACGAACAACGGATTCCAGATTCAAACCACACGCTACCTGCTACTCTCAGCAAAAATCTCCAAGTAAAATTATTGAGAGAAGAACTGGGTTTTCAAGGGGTAGTTATTTCTGATGCTAGTTCGATGACCGGTATGACTAGCAGGGTAAAAGCATCTGATAGAGCGATAGAGAACATACTTGCAGGGACAGATATGTGTTTGCTTCCCGAAACAATAAAAGATTATGGCTTCATAAAAAATGCAGTACATGAAGGACGTATTTCTGAAGAAATAATTAGAGACGCCACCAAAAGAATACTGGAACTTAAAGCACGTTTGACTCTTCACAAAGACCCGTTTTCAGCAAGCCCTGCTAAATCAAGTCAAGGCAATGCTAAGAGAACAATTAATACAGTGTCTGATAAAAGTATCACATTATTACGGAGAGGCAATCCCGAACCAAGAAAGCTCAAGGGTGACGAAAATGTACTTTTTGTAAATGTCTTCTCAAAAGGTCCATTTACGAATTCAAATTTGGAACCTATGGCTAATTCACTCAAAAACGAAGGATGTTCAGTAGAGTTATTGGAAAATCCCACTGATATGGAATTAAGAGAAAACTTACCTAATTTTCATTCTGTCTTCGTAAACATTTGTCATGTGCCTATGAGTGGAAACTTCGATCAGATCGGGGCAGGATTTGGACAGAGTCTCTGGCGGATAGCGCACATGTTTCATGACAATGTCGCTTACACTTGTTTCGGCACTCCATATGTCTTAGCTGAGCTTACTCACGTCCCTAACATGCTCCTCTCATACGGTGCTTCTGTACCTGCACAAGAGGCAGTAGCAAAAGTATATTTAGGAAAACTTGAGCCAAAAGGTATGCTTCCGGTAAAAGAGCCCGATATTTCTTGGCAGAATATCCTGAGTTAAATATAAGTATCATAGCTTATATATTAAAACCCTATTTTATTTGTTGATCAGCTTTAATAAAATTAAGTATTATTTTTTTTAAGTTTTTGATGTAAATCTATAAAATCAGTTGCAATATAGTCGAAACCTTTAGGGTTGTTTATATTAGGTAAGTCTGAGTATTCCAGAGGTCGATTTACATATGCAGTTTTAAGTCCTAATTTTTTTGCTGCATTTAAATCTCCTTCATGTGCTGCAACCAGCATAACTTCGCTAGGATTTAGATCTAAATACTGGCATGCCTTTCTATAAACATATTCATCTGTTTTATATTTTTTAAATATATCTCCAGAAAAAATGAAATCCCAATTTAATTTGGAATATTTACTCATATTCAACAATAATGAAAAATTTCCATTTGATAATGTTCCTATAGAAAAATCTTCTTTTAACTTACGTAAACCTTCCACTGAATCATCCCAAGGATCTAATTTATGCCATAAATTATTTATTTCAAGAATATTTTCATCATCTAGAGAGCTTAATAATTCTTTCGATTCTAACAATTCCTTTAGTTTATCTAAATGAATTTTATCTACATTCTTCCATTTAACTTTTCCATCGTTAAATTTACCAATAAAGTCTGTATAACCCTTTCTCCAGTCTAAAGCAAAATCATTAAGTTCATTTTTGTTTAAATTCACTGGTAGAAATTTATTTAGTTCCTTTTTTATTGTCGAGCGCCAGTCAACAACTGTTCCAAAAACATCAAAAATCAATACTTTAACTTTACTGTTTTTCATGATTTTCTCCTTTTTTATTCATGTTAAATAGATCATAAAAAGTTTCCAAATTTTACTTAAAGGTATAAATGAAAGCTTTTCCTTCAAAGATAAACCGTATTTATGGTTAGCTGGTTTTTCTTCAGAAAGAATTTTTTGATTTAATTTTCTAAATAAATTTAAACATGATTGGGTTGCAATTTGACTATCTTTTGCAAATAATTCCATTCCTTTCTCCGCTTTGATGTACCAACTTTCTGCTTCTAAAGCTAGTATTTTCCTTGCATTGATAACGTATCCCTCGAGTTCTATCTCATTTTTTGGTAAATCTAATAAATCAACAGGAGTATAATACCTACCTCTAAAATAATCTTCATAAACATCTCGAGCAATATTGGTTAATTGCAAAGCAATTCCTAATTCTTTGGAAGGTTTTAATAAATCTTTTATACTCTTATCTTGTGTTGCTCCATATATATATGCCAAAAAATAGCCGACTACTATAGCGGATCCATAAATGTAATTGTCTATTAAATCATCCATATTATTATAGGATTTAGTTTTTATATCTTTTTTCATTGCATCTAAAAAAGAAAAATAATATTTCTCAGGGATCAATTTATCTAATGATAATTTTCTAAAACCAGATAAAATTACTGGAACTTTGTTATGTACAGATGAAATAAGGCTTGTATATTGACGAGAGAATTTATACTTTTCTCTCCAATCATTTAATAAATTTTCTTTTTGTTCATCAGAAAGATTGAAAGTATCTACAATTTCATCCGGATACCTTACTGCTGCGTATACTATTTCAACTAAATCCCTTTTATCTTTGGGCAAAAACCTTGTTACTGTAAAAAAACTTTTGCTGTAATTTTTTAGAATTTTTCTTCCAAGTTCCTTGCTAAAATAATATGCTTTATCCTCTGATACAGCATTTGAAATTTTATTATTATAATTTAATTCTAATGATTCCCATTTTTCAGGTCCCCAGAGTCGTTCATCAGCTATATAAGTATAATTATTCATATTTTTTTATTAATTTTAATCTATTTATTTTTATGTCGTTGTTTGAAAATTTATTCTAAATTATCTTTAACGAGTTTTTCACTAATATGTAAAAGTTTTTCTTGAATAATTTTGCTATAAGAATAATCAGAAGATTTTTCTTCATTTCGTTCATTGAAGTATTTTCCATTTATATTGTTTTTTAATACATGTTTTAAGACCTCAAAAACGTTCTTTGCTCCATATTTAGCATTTTTACCATAAATTTTATGAAAAAAAACTAAAATAGGAGAAATAAATCCATTATTAGAAAGTAGCCTTGTTCCTATAATTCCGGGATGTACAGAATTTATATAAATTTCTTTATGTTTTTCTAACAAATAGTATCCCCACATAATTTGAGATACCTTACTTTGAGCATAACTTTTTACTGCATTATAATTTTGAAGATTATTTATATCGTCAAGGTTTATTTCTCCTCTTCCGTGAACTTTAGAAGAGACATTAAGGATATGAGCCTTGGAGTTCAAAATTTTATTTTTTAATAATATTTCAGTAAGTAAAAAATGAGATAGATAATTTACCTGAAAAGTTCTCTCAATGTTGTTTTTGGTTAATTTATTATTAACAAATATTCCTCCAGCATTATTTATTAAAATATCTATTGAATTTACTTCCTTTGATATTTTATTGAATACTTTTTTTATGTCCTCTAATTTTTCAAAATTACATAAATAGAAACTTTGTAAATTTTTCCTATTTTTATTTATTGAATTGAGAGTTTTTTTGATTCTTTTTTTATTTCTACCTATGCCAATTACGTAATATTTCTCATTAGAAAATATCTTAAATAATTCAAATCCTATACCAGATGTTGCCCCTGTTATTAAAACTGTTTTCATGCTATCTTCTTATGCTATTTTTGAATATAATTATCTATGTCGTGAAATATTTTTTGATACTATTAACCGTAATTCTTTTCTCATGCTCCTCACAAGAGGAAACATCTACAAATATTCCTGATAATGGCTATGATGTGAAACCCAAATTAGAAAAATCAGAAATTATAAAAAACGAATCTCAAGATAATAAGGATGAAAATAAAACTGAAGAACCTGTGAACCAAACAATAGTTGATGATTCTTTTACACCATTATTATCTATTGAATTTCGATCTGATTCAGACAATTATATTAAAGCAAACTATAGAGTCACCGAACAACTTGCGAGATTATCATATCCAATTGATGCAGTAGGATACACTGAGGACATTACTGGAGGAATTTACTTAGACGAAAACGGAATTCCTGCTCCTGAATCTATAATTAATATTGATCTTTCTAATCTTAAAAGTGATGAATCTAAGAGAGATAATTATTTAAAAAGAAATTCTCTTGAAACTGATAAATTCCCTGAAGTCTTTTTTTATGTTAAAGAAATTAAGAATTTAAATACTAGCAGTTTACTTAATTTAGATAAAAATGAGGTGGAATTCCAAATGATAGGTGATCTTACCATTCATGGAGTTACGCAGACAAAGACATGGGATATTCAAGCCATATCAGAAATGGGAAGATTAAAAGGTCAAGGAAGCATATCTTTTCCTTTCAGCGATTTTGGGATGGAAATACCCAAGCTTTTTTTTATTATTAGTGTCGAAGATACAATAACCCTAGAATTGGATTTTGATCTTTTGATTTCTTTAAATTCTTCTTTAAACCTTGATTCAATATCCTTACCTGAATTTGTCCAAAAAGAGATTGCTAATAATAATGTTAATGGCTTGTACACTAATGCTTGGTTATGCACTGAAAATGACAGAATAATCGTTGATGATCTTTCTACAGACGATGAAGAAACTTGGAAATGTTATGTAGATATCGAATTAACAGATGATTCTGTAATTGTAACCAGCACAGGGATTCCTAATCATGATTTTCAATCAGGATTAGGTTGTTGCGCACAAGAGAATAATTATCAATGGATAATTCCTACTAATCCTCAATTTACTGAAGAAATTACAATGGCTCCTGATAGAGGCCCTATTGCCATAACTGTTACCGGTGTACCAATTTATGGACCTGAAGAAGGACCAGGTGGAGATGCTGTTGCGTTACATTTTGACTATTTTGAAGAAGATAGACAGCCGATTGAATTAGGATTATGCGGAGGGCATTCAGCCGGTGCTTATTTTCATTATCATTTTGACGCTAATTGCTTACACTGGCATCCTGAAGGCACGGGTTTAGACTGGGAAGATTGGGATTATAGAACTAATTTAGACCCCAATGAACATTCTCCAGTTATAGGGTTTGCTTTTGATGGATTTCCTATTTATGGTCCATATGGGTGGGATTCATATAAAAATATTATAGAAATAACTTCTAGTTATAGATTAAAAAAAGACGCGAACGGATATAAAGGAATAGATGACTGGGAATATATTGAAGGGCTTGGAAACACAGATGAATGCAACGGTTTGTCTAGTTCAACACCAGAAGTCCCTGATGGCATTTATCATTACGTTAGCACAATTAGAAACGGTGAAGGGCAAATAGGATTTCCTTATTTTTTACTTTGTTACCACGGTGTACCAAATGAATCAAATTATGACGTTGGTGGACAAGGACAAGGTCCTCCTGATGCTGGTGGACAAGGACAAGGTCCTCCTGATGCTGGTGGACAAAGACAAGGTCCTCCTGATGCTGGTGGACAAAGACAAGGTCCTCCTGATTTTACAGAAGCAGCTTCTAAATTAGGAATAACAACAACAGAACTTATTGCGGCTCTAGGAGGACCTCCTCCTGACTTTGAATCCGCAGCCAGAATATTAGGAGTTTCGATTGAAGAACTACAAAAAATCATTCCAACTGCCCCAGCTGTCCCAGCTCCTGTACCACCAGCTCAAAATAATGAATATAGATAAAAACCAGCATAGAAAGTCGTAATTAATTTACTTGACTTAATTAGAACACTTGTTCTAAAATGAACATATGTTCTAATTAAGGAGTTGTTATGACGATAAATTATAAGGCAAATGTTTTTGACAAATCAAAAAGTGTAAATTCAACTGGTGTAGATATTATAAGATCGATTGCTACAAGCATTATTGATAAAAAACATGAAGAATATAATATCGGCATTGAATGCGTATATTGTTGGCATGAATCTATGAATGATCTTAGGATTTGGGCTCTAATAAAAAACAGAAATAATAATATTTCTTCCGCTATAATAAGTTCTTCTATGCTTGAATGCTTGTATCCTGCTATTTTCAAAATGGTAGATAAGATAAATGATTTGAAAGATTTAAATTGTGTTTTTTATGGATCATTCAATAAAATATCTTATAATCAATCTAAGTATTTATTTTCAAATAAATTCGATAAAGATCAAGAATTTTTACTTTTTGAGAACATATTATTTTCAAATGAAGAAAAAATTAATACTAATGCATTAGTCACAATAAATGTATATAAAAAAAATTATTCTCTTAATTATTTTCATGTCTCTAAAAATTGTAAACATAAATGAGGATTCTTCTATGACTATGACAAAATATAATGATGTAATTAATAAAAATATTATTTTAGAAGATGGATGTGAATTTTCTGATAGTTGTTTAAATTGTCCACTTCCGCTTTGTAAATATGATGATCCTATTCTGGATAAATCAAAGTTCAAAAACAATAGAAATTTACTGATTATGACTATGAAAAATTCAGAATTTTCTAATGAAAATATTGCGAAAGCATTAAAAATTTCAACTCGTACAGTACATAGAGTTATTAATAATAATAAAAGAGGACCTATTAGTGAGGAGCAAAAATTTGTTCTAGAATTAAGGAATCAAAATTTAATAAAAAAATATAGTTTAGTTTCTATGAGAAATTAATTGCCTACGAGGAACATGGATCTCTCTGCAATATTAATTGATCTATCAGCGATTCTTTCTAAATTATGAGCAACCCACAATAAAAAAGTTGCACGTTCAATTTCATTTGGTT
>Ga0257111_1000255_pt1 | contig 22009 bp, 27 predicted proteins | sample LP_taG_6_FD_191567 | JGI IMG/M metagenome (GOLD analysis project Ga0257111, IMG submission 191567) | Marine microbial communities from Northeast Subartic Pacific Ocean, Canada - LP_J_2015_P26_500m | ecosystem: Environmental > Aquatic > Marine > Oceanic | place: Canada: Northeast Subartic Pacific...
AAAAACATGGTTGGAGAAACCCAAATGTTGGTACACCTGATAGAAATAGCAGGGGTTACTAATTTTATAATTTTTGTAAATAATCTAAAATCAATCTTACTCCAAAACCTGTAGCACCTTTTGGATTGTATGGTTTTTCTTTTGTAGCTGCTCCTTGAGTCCATGCAACTCCTGCAATATCTAGATGTGCCCATGGTGTATTTTCTATTGCACTTTTCAAAAATGCAGCAGCTGTAATAGTTCCTGCAGCTCTTCCTATTCCCACATTTTTGATATCTGCAACATTTGATTTTATCATATCCATATAGTCCTGTGTTAATGGTAATTCCCAAATTTCTTCTGTTGTTGTTTTGGATGAATCTGTAATTTTCTTTGTTAACTGTTCATTGTTTGATACAATTGCAGCTACATTGTTACCTAATGCAACAATACACGCTCCTGTTAAAGTTGCAAAATCAATAATTGCTTTTGGAGAATATTGTTTTTCACCATATGCTAAAGCATCTGCTAAAATGAGTCTACCTTCTGCATCTGTATTTAGAATTTCTGCAGTTTTTCCGTTGTATAGTTTTATGATATCTCCCGGTCTATATGCTTCTCCTCCTGGCATATTTTCTACTGATGGAATAATTCCCACTACGTTAATTGGTAATTTTAGTTCTGAAACTGATTTCATAATTCCTAATACTGTACATCCACCACATTTGTCAAATTTCATTTCATCCATACTTTGTCCTGGTTTTAATGAAATTCCACCCGTATCAAATGTAACAGCTTTTCCAACTAAAACAATTGGTTTTTGATTTTTAGGTCCATGATTATGTTCTATGGTAATCAGTTTTGGTTCATTTTTACTTCCTTTACCTACAGCTGTAATTCCTCCAAAACCTTTTTTCTTTAATTCGGGTTGTGAAATTATAGTACATTTCATTTTATTTTTTTTAGAAATATCTTTAGCAAAATTTGCTAGTGTTGTAGGAGTACATTCGTTTGGTGGTAAATTTGCAATACTTTTAGTAAATATTGCACCTTCTGCAACAGCTTCAGCAATTTTAATTGTTTTTGAGATTTTATTTGATTTTGAAACTATGATTGTCATGTCTGGTGATTTATCTACTTTTTCCGTTTTGAATTTATCAAATTTGTATAATGACATCTTTGTACCTTCTATAATCTGAGAAACTGCTGAAATTGAATCAATAACAAAAGTTGGTGGTGTTATAATTGAAAATTCTTTTAATTTTAATTCTCTTGCTTTTTGTGCAATTTTTCCTGAAACAAATCTTATTGTATCTTGTGTTAGATTTTCTTTTTCCCCAATTCCTGCGAGAAGAATTCTTTGAGCCTGTTTTTTACCTGGTATTGGAATAATCGTTAATTTTCCTAGTTTACCATTCATGTCTTTTAGCGATTGATTGATTGAAGATGATGTTTTTGTATCAAATTTTGGTAATCCTAGAACTTTATTCGAATTTTCTAACACAAATCCACATAACAGTTCAGTTTTCTTTTTTGCAGAACTCTCAGTTTTAATCTTCATGATAAAATCATATTTTTAAAGGATTATTTAGATTTTCTATAAATCAATTTTTTTACTATTTGTAATGAGTGTAAATGATCTAACAAATACTGCTTTGACACTCTTACAGTCATCACTACAGATGTTATCGATTTGAACAAATTTTGTTTTTCTTGATTTTGTAGAAAAAATTGATTTAACTAATGGAAATAATGCTGCTCTTCCACCACTTGCTCTTTTTTCATCAATAAACCAAAACATCTCTAATGCTGATTCATCTAAAATTTCATCTCTAATTTTTATTCCAAAATTTGAATAATGTCCTACCATTGTAATTTTTCCTCTTGCCAAAAAATTTACAATTGTTGCAAATTTTATACAAACATAACACTGATCATCAAAAAGTACAATTGGAATTTCAGCTTTAATTTCCATAATTGTACATAATTGCGATCAAATTAAAATTTTACAGAAATAGATTTTTATTCGATTTATGACGATAGATCCAGATGGGTCTTAATTATTATCAAATTAAAAGAAATATTTTACGAGCTCGTAAATTAGTTATCAGGGCAACTAATACAGCCGGTTCTGGTCATCCTGGTGGTTCATTTTCCATGGCTGAAATTTTAGGTTGTTTATTTAACAAGCATTTGAAATTTGATGTTCAAAACCCTCAATGGGAGGATAGAGATCGGTTAGTATTATCAAAAGGTCATGCTGCCCCTGGATTATTTTCTAATATGGCAGTTGCAGGTTATTTTCCAGAATCTGAAATTGAAACTTTACGAAAATTTGGTAGTAGATTACAGGGACACCCTGATCTAAAATGTCCTGGAGTAGAATTTTGTGGCGGTTCATTAGGAACAGGACTATCTTATTCTGTTGGAATTGCACTAGCTGCAAAAATTGATTCTAAAGATCATCATATCTATACAATTATTGGAGATGGTGAATCTGATGAGGGTCAAGTTTGGGAAGCTGCTATGACAGCTTCAAAATACAAAGTTGATAATCTAACTGCTTTTCTTGATAGAAATTTTATTCAACAAGATTCTTACACTGAAAAAATAATGCCATTAGATAAAAAATTAGAAGGTGATGACATTGCTGAAATGTGGAAGGATGCATCAAGATGGAAAACTGGTGATAAATGGAGATCATTTGGTTGGAATGTTCTTGAAATTGATGGACATAGAGTTGAACAAATTGATGCAGCAATAACAAAAGCTAACGCCACTAAAGGAGTTCCTACAATAATTATTTCCAGAACTATCAAAGGAAAGTCTTTGGAACATATGGAAGATAATCCTCAATGGCATGGAAAAGCACCTGATTCTGATATTGTCCCTATCATTAACTCTGAATTAGATTCTCAATTTTTGATTGCTCCTTCTATTATTGCAGGTGATATGTCTAATTTAGAAAATGAAGTTAAGAGATGTGTAACTGGAAGATCTGATTTAATTCATCTTGATGTAATGGATGGTCAATTTGTTCCAACAAAAACTTTTGATCATAATAAAATCAAAGAACTAAGACCATTAACTGTAATTCCATTTGATACACATCTTATGATTAATGATCCTGTAAAACATGTTAAAGATTACATAGATGTTGGGAGTGATATTGTAACAGTACATGCTGAAGTAACTGATGAATCTAGTTTTGGAGAAATTCATGATCTTTTAAAACAACATCAAGTTGGTGTTGGTTTTGCAATTAATCCTGATACTGAACTACCTGAATGGTCTTACAAATTTTTGTCTACATTAGATCAACTAATTGTAATGTCTGTAGTTCCTGGAAAATCTGGTCAGAAATACATTGAAGAAACTCATTCTAAAATGACTAGATTGAATTCTATTCTTAATGAACATAATTTTTCAGGCTGTATTGAGGCTGATGGAGGTGTAAATATTGAAAATATTGGGTCTGTATTTGCAGATGGTGCACGTGCTTTTGTTGGAGGTGGTGCAATTGTTGGCCAACAAGATGTTAGAGCTGCAATCAAAGATTTTCGAAATGCAGTTTTGAAATCAAGAAGACGTATACTACTTGATAAAGCAAATCAATTGGGCGGTTCTGATTTAGTCAATAAATGGATTGGATTACATGTTATTGGTGCAAAACAGGAAGAAATTAAAAAAATTGCACAGGAGGCAGGATATCTTTGAATGAACCAATTATGACTGACATGCGTTCAGAATATTCAAAGTCATTAATTCAAGTTGGACATGATAATCCTAATGTTGTTGTTTTAGGTGCTGATACAACTGATTCATTAAAAACTTCTGGATTTGGAAAACAATTTCCTGCTAGATTTTTTAATGTTGGTATTGCAGAAGCAAATCTTGTTACTGTGTCTGCTGGATTAGCTGCTTCTGGAAAAATTCCTTTTGCAAGTACTTATGCAATATTTTTACCTGGAAGGGCAGTTGATCAAATTCGAAACAACATTGCATATCCTTCACCTCCTGGAAAAAAAGGACTAAATGTAAAATTAGTTACATCTCATGGAGGTTTGTCTGTTGGACCAGATGGTGGCTCTCATCAACAAATTGAGGATATTGCAATTATGCGAGTGATTCCAAATTTTCGAGTTTTTATTCCTGCTGATACTATTTCTGTTTCAAAATTGACTCATTTGATGGCATCTGAATATGGGCCATTTTACATGAGAATGGCAAGATCAAAAACACCTATTGTACATTCAGAATCTCAAGAGTTTCAAATTGGAAAAGGAATTACTGTAAGGGATGGTTCTGATTGTACAATTGCAGCATGTGGAATTACTGTTAGAATGGCTTTAGAGGCAGCAGAAATGTTACAACAAGATGGAATTTCATGTAGAGTTTTAGACATATTTTCAATCAAACCAATTGACAATGAAATTTTAGAAAAGGCAGCACGAGAAACTGGTTGTATTGTTACAACTGAGGAACATAATATTTTGGGAGGCATGGGCTCAGCCGTTGCAGAATCTGTTTCTGAATCTTATCCTGTACCTATCAAAAGAATTGGAGCCCAAGATATGTTTGGAGAATCAGCACGTGATGCTGAAATTCCTTTACTTTTAGAGAAGCATGGAATTACATCTTTTAATATGGCAAAACAAGCAAAAGAACTAAGAAGTAAAAAATTATGAAAATTTTTCTTGACACTGCTAATTTAGAATCTATAAAAAAATTCAATGATATGGGTTTGTTAGATGGTATAACCACTAACCCTTCTTTACTGTCAAAAGAAGGAGGTAATCCAAAAAATGCAATGGAAGAAATTACAAAAATTATTCAAGGAGATGTAAGTTTAGAAGTTGTTAGTACTGAGTATTCTGGAATGATGGAAGAAGGTAAACGTCTTCGTGAATATGGTGATAATGTTGTTGTTAAAGTTCCAATGACTCCTGATGGTCTTAAAGCATGTAAATCTTTTTCGTCACAGGGAATTCCTGTAAATGTTACATTGATCTTTTCTGCAAATCAAGCTTTACTTGCTGCAAAATCTGGAGCAAAATATGTTAGTCCATTTATTGGAAGATTAGATGATATTGGTCAAGATGGAATGAATTTAATTAAAGAAATTAAAGTAATTTTTTCAAATTATAGTTTTAAAACTCAAATTCTTGTTGCAAGTGTTCGTCATCCATTACATGTAATTGATGCCGCAAAGATTGGAGCAGATGTAGTTACATTACCTCCAGGTGTTTTAGACAAAATGTTACAACACCCTTTGACAAAAATTGGTTTAGATAATTTTCTTGCAGATTGGGAAAAGCTGAAACAAAAAAATCCAGATACTGAGATATAGTAAAAACTAGAGAAATATAAGAAAAATAAAATCCAAAAAGGAGTTTATGTCGTAGCTTTCCTTGAACCAGTACTACCTGATGTGTTTTGTCTTAGCTTTGGTTGAAGGTCTAGCTTTTGGTTCTGGGGTATCTGAAAGTTTTCTTCTACCTGTACCTCTTCCAGTTGAAATTGTTCTGTTTCCTGCAGCTTTCTTTTTTTCAGCTTGAATTTTTTTAAATTCTTCACCAGAAAACTTGAGATCCTTTACATCTACTTCTATAGTTCCAGTACCTCTACCTGTTCTGATTTTAACTTTAACCATGTTTTTACTAAAATCAAAAAGGGGCTTTTATAGCATACGTCTATTATTTTTTTCTAAAAACAAATTATCATAATTTCAATTTTTTATGATACTATTGGAATTTATCTAACAAATTATTTTTTTGGGGAATTCCCATTAGTATAAAATTAAACAATTTTTTCATATTATTGTGAAGAAAATATTTTTTATATTACCTGTGATAGCATTTATTCTAATTTTTAGTAATATGTTTTTTGGACATTTACTTTTTGTATATGATCAAGATATTAACAAATATTCTATTTATGTCCATTTTCAGGAAGAATGGAATAGTTATCCTGTAAATATTCTATTTGATGTAACAAATGTTTGGTCTAATCCAAATTTTTCAAATTATACTTATTCTACTGATTTTTCTAATGTTTCTGATTTTGATAATTATAATTCAAATAATTTACACTATCAAGATAATCGAGGTTATGTGGAATTAAAACATCAGTTCAGTGATTGTAACTCAAGCTGGAAACCAATGTTGTATAGATATGCAATTGATTCAGTTAGAACTCAAATTGAATTAATTCAAGGTAATGAATTAAACAATGATCCTTATGTTTCAATTTTACCTGATATAAAATCTATAAATTCAACTGTATCCGAATTTTATGTTCAGTTTATTCCAATATGCACAGATAAAAAAATAACTTCATACGAATATTCAATTTCGATTGATGATGAAACTTCTTGGTTTGATGTTTATTTTGTTAATTCAAAAAAACAACTTGAAAATTATCTAAATTATAACTTTTTTGATTTTTACACAGATAATGATTGCTTTGGTAAAAATTATCATAGCTTTAGTGGAATTTGTGAAAATATAGATCAAGAATCCGGTCTTCTAATTATAATTCCTGATAATTTGAATCGTTCCTTAACAAAAATTAAAGTAAATCTACATGAAAAAATTTAGAATAGATTTTACTAACTATTAATCCAACCCAATTTTTTGAAATACGCAAACATAATAATTGCCGGTATTGCAGATGCAAGAATTATGACTATAAACGTGGTAAATGGACCTAAAATCAGAGAATTCTCTCCAATTCCTCCCGGTAGATTGACATTCATTCCATAAAATGTTCCAATCACTGTTGATGGAATGGCTAGTGTGAAAATCATAGTTAGAACAGCTAATACTTTGTTTGTTTTCTCATTACTTAACACAAAATCTGTATCTTTGTAAATTTCCATAGTTTCTCTTGATTCTTCTAACGTCTCTATAACTTTGTCAATATGATCAATTACATCATCAAAGTATAGTGAAAGTTCATCATCTGAATTATCTGAAAATCTTTTAACATTTTTTGCAATTTCTAGTACAAATTTCTTTAATGGTACTGATATTCTTCTTAACCTGTTAATTTCTCTTCTAAGTAATGCAATACTTCTAGCAACTGGTTTTGATTCATCAAAGACATTGTCTTCCATTTCATCTAAATTTGCAATAATTTTTCTTGATGTATGTAAAAGATCATCTACTAAAGCATCTATAATTTCGTGAAGTAAATCGCCTGATGATTCTCCTAATAGTCTACTCTTCATTTCTTGGTCTAAATCTGATTTACATGTATTTACTAATTCTACTAATGGTTTTAGATCTCCTTGATGTACTGTAACTAGAAAATCTTTTCCAATAAATATTGACAATTGACTATTTTTTGATATTCCAATTTTTTGTGCAAGAGGTGGAAAATGTAAAATTACAAAGAAATGATCATCATAACTATCTAGTTTTGGAAGTTCAAATTTTGTCATACAATCTTCTATGTTTAATTCATTGAAATTGTATTTTGCAGCTAATTTTTCAACATCCTCTCTATCTGGATTTTGTAAATCTATCCATGCAAATTCATTACCTTGTATATTTTCTATTTTCTTTTCAACAGGTACCTCTAGTGATTTCTTACCTGAACGTAATCTGTTGGTGATGAATCCTCGTCTCATGGTGAAACATACCCTGAGCCTACAAATTTAAAGCGATCGTTCATTGTTTGTGCAAATAACTATCCTTTGATAAAAAACCCCATTTTATTATTAATTTGAGGCTAATTGATTTGGATTATTTTTCCACTCTGTGATTGAATCTTAAAGATTATTACTGGATGAAAAAATTAATTTTTGAGTGGCCCTCGTAGTACAGTGGTTAGTATAGAGGGTTGTGGATCCTCGGACAGGAGTTCGATTCCCCTCGAGGGCCTCTTTACTTTTAAAATATTCCGAATTTACTTGATTCCATTTCTTCTTTAATGGCAACTTTGAATCTGGGAGATTTACTTTCAATATTTTTTGTTAACCATGTGAGGAATTTCTTATCAGTTCCTTTCCCCTTTAATTTTTGAAAATCTACTCCCATCATTGATTCCAATTTTTGCACTAGTGTTCTGTTTACACTTAATACAAAAAAATGCCATCCAAATGCAAATTCTGAATCTGTCATGACAAAATCGTCTTTTCCATGGACCATTTCTTCTAAAAGTGTAAGTTGATGTGTTAGTGCTTTACTTGTTTTATCATAATCTATTGCAGATACATTGATGTTTAATCTACTTTCCATATTTTTTTTATGTACATACAAAATAAAAGGCTTACACCTATTTTTATTTTAACAAATGTTCAAAATCAATATCAAAATGCATTTTCATGATACTAATGTATGTTTTAATTGATTCTGGAATTTCTTCTGTGCATACCACACCTAATTCCTTTGCATTGATCCAAATAATTAATGTCTGTATGATTGTTAGAAATCTATCGTTTTTAACTTCAGAACTTGAAATTGATTTTGTATATCTTTCTGCAAATTCCCATGCAGTAACAAAATCTATACATTTTACACCAAAAACTGCTAATAGTTGTTCTTGTAAATTTTCTGCTTTTTTGAATGGTACTTTGTTGATAATATAGGGAAAATTAACTTTGTCTGGGAGATAATTTGGTAGTGGTCCCCATATTGTAATTATTTTTGTCTCTGGTTTTAATTTATTAAATTTTTTAACCATTTCATTTATGATTTTCTCATCTGTAAACCAAAATAAGATTACAGTTGCGTCTGAAATATCTGATTCCTCTATTTTTTGATGAATTAATTTTATGTTGATATTTTTTTCTTTAATATTTTTTTGTGCATTTTGAATTTTTTCTAAACTATTGTCTATCCCTACTGCTTTTTTTACTTTGAATTCATTAATTGCAATTTCTATTCCTTTCTCATTATTACATCCTAGATGAAAAAATATATCATCTTGTCCTAAATTTGAAAATTTGAATATGTCTCTCAATGATTTTTCAGGTAGCTGAACATCTTCTCCACTAAGTAAATTTTTTGGAAGTGTTTGCAGATATTCTTCAATTTTCAATAATTATACTATTTCAAACAAGAATTTATTCTCTTATACTTTCTAATTTTGATACTGCTTGCCATAATTGAGTTCTTACATATGATGGCATGTTTGGATCTTGTGTAACATCATCAAGTAGGCTGATTGTATTTGCAGCTCTAACTGAGAGTGAATCTCCTTCTTTTACTAAATCTACAACAAGATCTGTAACTGCTTTTTTAATTGTTTTTGGAGTAGAATTGGTAGATACAATTAGGTTTAATGTATCGATAGCTTCTTTCATTGCTTGTTTATTTTGAGCCTCATCTACCATTTTTTCCACATTTTGTTAAAAATTAGCAGTATATAGTTACATCTCTACAAATACACTGTCTGATTCAACTATGACATTATACGATGTTAAATCTCTTAATTTCATTGGAAATTTTAAAAATTTACCTGTTTTACAATCAAATTCAGCTGCATGCCATCCACAAGTGATTACACATCCTTCTAACTTACCTTCAGATAAACTAGAACCTGAATGAGTACACGAATCATCCGTTGCACAATATTTACCATCAATATTTGCAACTAGTATGTCTCTTCCATCAATTGATACTTTAATCATTTTTCCAGGAGTAATATCTGATGTTTTTCCTGCAATTATTCTTCCCATAGTAGTTTTTATCTGATCATTGTTAATATTTTTTTGTATATGGAAATTCGAGAAGCAACTTCTTTTGATAAAAATTCTGTTTTAAAATTTTGCAAACATACTTTTTCTTGGGGAGACTATATCGATAAAGTTTGGTCTTCTTGGTTAGAAGAAGGTAATTTATTTTTATTTGAAAAACAATTTCCAGTTGGAATGTGTCATGCATTTTATTTTGAACATCAAATATGGATTGAAGGAATTAGAATTGATTCTAATTTTAGAAGGGAAAAGATTGGTTCAAAACTCGTTACTCATGCTGAATTAATTGGAAAAAATAATAATGCATTATTTTCTTACATGTTAATAGATACTGAAAATAAAAAATCCATTTTTATGGCTAATTCTTTAGATTATGAGATATTCCAAAAATGGCATTACTATTCATTAATTCCTAAAAAAAATTTAAATTTTAAAATTGAATTTACGAAATCTGTCAATCCTGACATTTTTCCTTTTTATGTAGATTCGTGGAGATGGTTTCCAACTAATGAAAAAATTTTATCTGATTTATGTACTCAAAATAAAGTAATTAAATCCAGTCTAGATGGTAAGGATTCTATTGCTATAATTGGTGATTACAAACATCTTGCTAAAACATTAATTGTTACCTTGTTTTCAGGCTCATTTGATACCTCATCGGATATTCTTTATTATTTACAAAATTATGCAATTGAAAAAAATTATGAGCGAATTCAAATTTTAACTAAAGAAAATTTACCCTTCTTTGATTCTTTAGAATATAAAATTTCATTTAATTTAATGAAAAAATCTTTGATTTAATTTGATTTAACAACTCTTATTGTATTGCTTAACATTCCTAAACCTTCAATTTCCATTTCTATTTGATCACCATCTTTTAGATATATTGCATTTGGCTTGTTTAACATTACTCCTGCAGGTGTTCCAGTTGAAATGATATCTCCTTTTTCTAATGTCATTACTTTGGTAATTTTTGTAATTATTTCTGGAATTTTGATAAACATGTTATTTGTTGAGGAATTTTGTCTAATTTCCCCATTGACTTTTGTTGTCATTTTTAGATTTTGAGGATTTTGTATTTCATCTGTTGTTGTTATCCATGGACCACATGGTGCAAATGAATCAAATCCTTTTCCCCTAGTAAATTGTTTATCTTCATTTTGAATATCTCTTGCAGACACATCATTGAAAATCATATATCCGAATATCATATCTTTTGCATCTTCTATACTGACATTTTTACAATTTTTACCAATTATCAAAGCTAATTCAATTTCATAATCTAATTGTGTAACAAAGTCTGGACATACAATATCTGATTTTGTATGATTCAATGTTGTTCTTGGTTTCATTACTAATGCTGGTTCATCAGGTGCTTGCAATCCTTGCTCTTTTGCATGATCCACATAGTTGAATGCTAGACAGATTATTTTATTTGGATTTGGAATCGGTGCTAATAATTTATATTTTGAAATATTTTCTCTGTACTCTAATTCATTTATTTTATTCTTAATCTCATCATACCATCCATCAAACAAAAAATCTTTGATATTGAGTGGAATTGGTACGCCTGTTAACTCTGTAATTTCACTTTTTATGGCTATTTTGCCATCTTTAACAAAACCATATGTTTCACTATTTCCATCTGTTACTCTAACTATTCTCATATTCTATCACTTGTGTGTAAAAATTGCCTGATTTTGTGAATCTTTTCTACAATATCCAAATCTAACAAATTGTATCTCTTCTCCGTCTTTTAATTGTAAGTAATGTGGTTCACAATACACATCCCTCTCTTCTAAACTATCCTCGTTGAAGTCTTCACCAATAAATAATATTTTTGGAATAATCATTTTAATTTTATGTGCTGTTTTTTGTGAAACCCATTGTATTTTTGGAATATTTTTAATGTCTCCATCTTTTACATACTCTCCTTCTATTTCTTCCCCTTGTTTTGTAATCAAAACATTTCCTAATCCTAAAAGTCTGATTTGTTCTCCTTCTTTGGTATTTTGTGCATCCTCTCCAGAAATATAGAAATTTCCATCAACATCAATTTTTCGTTTACCCATATCATTTATTGGATGATTTGAAACTTCAACCGATGTAATTGATAAATTTTTTACTGTAAGTTTTTTTGGATTACTAACCATATACAATCGAATACTATCTCCATCAACTAATTTTCTATTAAATGCTTCAAGTGAATCAAATGGTGCAAGTGTGTTTGCTTTAGTTAATCCCAATGACATGATAAATTTTCTAATAGCTTCTGGTTTTATTCCTCGTTTTTTTAATCCCTCTAAAGTTGGTAATCTAGGATCATCATACCATGAAACTTTACGTTCTTCAATCAAAGGTCTGATTACTCTTTTTGAAATTGGCATACCTTTGAATTCTAATCTTGAAAAAAAGCCTTGTTCTGGTTTTCTCATATTCAGTGAATCTAAAATTGCCTCAGTCAACTCTTCTCTTAATTCAAATTCTTTTGAACGAAAAGCATGCGTAACTCCATCAATACTGTCCTCAATTGCGACTGCAAAATCATAACTTGGCCAAATTCTATATTTTTCACCTACTGTGTAGTGTTTTCCCTCTATTATTCTGAATAGTACTGGATCTCTCATTACTGCATTATCTGCTTCCATATTTCCACGAAATCTAACAATTGCTTCACCTGGCTTGAATTTAGTTTCCATTTTCCCCCAATTACTGATGTTTTTATCTAAATCTTCTCTACTGCATTTGCATGCTTTTCTTTCTCGTCTATTTTTACTAATATCGTCTCTTTTACATTTACAAATGTAGGCTTTTCCAGAATTAATTAATTCCATTCCTTTTTCATAAAATACTTCCATATCATCTGAAGTGCTTTTCACTATATCAAATTCTATTCCTAACCATTCTAATCCAACTTTAATTGCTGCATGATATTCCATTCTTTCAGCTTCGGGATTTGTATCATCCATTCTTAGAATAAATTTCCCTCCATACATTTTTGCATATTCTGAATTAATGATAGCTGCCTTTGCATGTCCGATGTGTGGATAACCATTTGGTTCTGGTGGAAATCTTGTAATGACATTTCCTTGTTGTGCATTTTTTAATTCAGGTAATCCTTCTCTTTCTTTTATTTTCTCTTTAGGGATTAAAATTTCTGGAAATTTTTCATCAATTTCTTTTTTTTGTTCATCAATTGATAATTTATTTACACTAGATACAATTTCAGCTATTTCAATTGAAATTTCTTTTACTTTGGTTCTAAATTCTGGTTTAGTTCCCAGAATCTTTCCTAAAATTATTTTATCTCGAGTTTCCCCTTCATGCTCAAATGCATTTTGAAGAGTCATTTTTCTAATTTCTTTTCTAATTTCTTCATCCATAATAATTTCCTATATTGTAACTATACACTTCGCCTAACTACAAAATCTAATAATGCTGTTAATTCTACTTTGGAGGTTCCTTTGTATTTTATTAGTGATTTTTCTGATTTTTCGGCATATTTTAGAGCCTGATTCCTGACTTTTTCTTCTATACCTAAGGAACGAATAATTTCAACAGCTTTGTTTAGATCACTCTTTGAAATTTTAGAATTTCCAAATGCTTTTAGAATTATTTTTCTCTCGCTACCTTTTGCTATCTTTATTGCCATTAAAATTGGCAATGATTTCTTACCTTCTCTCAAATCATTTCCAACTGGTTTTTTTGTAACTTTAGGATTTCCCATAACTCCTATTAGATCATCAGTAATTTGAAATGCAATTCCTAAGTTTCTTCCAAATGCTGAAAGATTTGAAATATCTTTAGGTTTGTTTGTTGCACAAATTGCTCCCATTGCACATGATACATCAAATAATGCTGCTGTTTTTTTACCTATCATTGTAATGTATTCTCTTTCTGTTGGAATTCTTTTTTCATCTGCCATTTTAATATCTAGTAACTGACCTTCACAAACATCTACACAAGCTTTTGCAAGTCTGGATATTAGATGTGTAGTTGCATTTGGTGATAATTTTGATTCTGAAATAATTTGAAATGCTTTTGAAAATAATACATCTCCTGCTAAAATTGCAATTGGCATACCAAATTTTTTATGTACTGTTGGAACTCCATGACGCATTTCATCATTATCCATTATGTCATCATGTACTAGAGTAAAGTTATGTACCATTTCTACAGCACTTGCAGCTATCATAGCATTAGATGATTTACCACCTAAAATTTGGCAACTTCGAATTAACATATAGGGTCTAAGTCTTTTTCCACCATTAACAATAAGATGCCCTGCTGCATCATAGAGTTTTTTTGGATTACCTTTTAATTTTGAATTAAGATATTTGTTTACAATTTTAGCATTATCTTCAATTTGTTTAGTTTTTTTCATTTACTAATCTCCATTTTTCTGCTGGAATATGGGTCTTAATTGCTTCTTGTAACCCTTCATGAATTTCACTATTCATCCACGTCGATAAGATATTTTCGTGTTTTTTGAGCATAGATTGTTCTGATTTTTCAAGTAATTCAAGTGCAATTAACATCCATGGACAATAAATTTCAGGATTTATTTTTATTTCAGTGATTAATTCTTTTGCTGAAATCCATTTAATTTCATCAATTTCTCCTTCAATTTCTTTTAATTTTGTATTTTCATCAATTACTCCAACTAGAGTTCCACAAATTTCATTTTCAGACCCTACATCTTTGTATGATACATGATATTCAAATTTATGAAAATAATCTAATTTTCCCGAAATTCCTAATTCTTCAGGCATTCTTCTTTCACCTGATGAAACATATCCTTCTGATTCCCTTGGATGACTTGCAAATGTTCCATCCCAATCACCTGGCCATAACATTTTTTCTTTTGCTCTTTTTGTTAGAACTAATCTTCCATCAATATCAAACAACAATGCAGTAAATGCTCTATGCAATTTTCCATTTGGTAAATGACATTTTACTTTCTCTTCTGTTCCAATTGGATTATCATTTTTATCTACTAATATTACTAATTCTTCAGGCATTTCTTTTCCCTCTAAACATGGTTCCTTTAAAGTCTCTATTTTTAACAGCTGCCACAATTCTTTCAGGTTTTTTTCCATTAACAAAAAATACATTCATACCCATCTTGGAAATCTTAATTGCTTCTTCTACTTTTCTAGTCATTCCTCCTGTTACATCCATCTTATTTTCAGACATTAATGGAATATCTCCTTTTAATTCAGAAATTAGTTTTTTTGATTTAAGATCAGAATAAAGTCCATCTTCATTTAATGCAAAAATACACAATCTTGGTTTTAGAATTTTTGCAAAATGAGTCATTATTTTATCTCCCGATAAGATGTATGTTTTATTTTGACCAAACCATAATGCATCTCCATATGTGACTGGAATTAAGCCTGATTTTGATATTTTTGCAACTTCTTTAATTTTATTTGAAATTGGTTTGTTACCTGACATAAAATCAGTCGGAGGTAAAGAATATGGATTTAATTTATTTTTTAATAATGAATCTAAAATAATTTTATTTAATTCAATCATTGAATTTTTAATAATTGAAACTCCTCTGATATCATATTTTCTTTCTTTTGTATGCATATCATATTTTACAGACCAATAATGTCCATATGATCCTCCTCCGTGAACAATTATTATTGGCTCGTTAATTTTTCTTAAACTCTTTGTAAGATTATCGATGGTTTTTCTCCTAGCTGATAATGGCTTTTCTTTATTTGTGATGATTGATCCACCTAATTTTATTAGAATCATGTTCTAACAAATTATTTAATCAATTAAAAAGTATTCAGTCCTTCGAAATCAATCTCAACTGAAAAACATTCAAAGTTATTATCTTTGAATTCTTTTAAGGTATCTTTTAAATTTGATTCATCTGTTATTGCAAAAATACATCCTCCGCCCCCTGAACCTGTTATCTTTGCTCCAAAGGACGTTTTTTGCCCTATTTCTATCATTTCTCTTAACTGGTTATTTGAAATTCCGATGGTTTCTAAATATTCTTGATTTTGATTAATTTTTTCTCCTAATTCTATTGTATTATTTTCTTTTAACAATTTTAAAACATCCTCAACTAATTCTAATTCTTGATTTAACAATTTAGAAAATTCTTCCTTGTTTTTAATTGTAAATGCCTTAACTTCTGAAACCATTGATTCAGTTGAATGTTCTATGTTTGAATTTGCAATAACTAATTGAAAATTAGGTTCATCTTCAATTTTTTTAAAACCTTGTTTCTTGTCATATTCCATAATTCCTCCATACACACATACAGTACAATCTGCTCCTGATGTATTTTCAAAAATTGTTCTTTCAGCTTCTATTGCAAGTTCTAAAATTTCCTCTTTAGATATATCTCCAAATAATTTGAAAATTGCAGCAGCACCTGCAACACAACAGGCTGATGATGAACCTAATCCTACTCCTAATGGGATTTCTGAATCAATTTTAATCTGTATGCCTGTGTCTTGATTTTTAATTACTTTGTTCCCTAAATAATAAAATGGTTTTAATGGTGAATTAATTTCTGAAATTGATTTGTTGGGTTCTAAGATTAGATTACCTATTTCTGAATTAATGACTATTTTTTTATCACTAATTTTTTCTGCAGTAACTGTTACTCTTTTATTAATAGAACATAAAATTGCTTTTACACCATATACTACAAAATGTTCTCCAAACAGAATGACTTTTCCTGGAGCTGATGCTTTAGATTTCAATTAAACACTTGAAATTGGTTATTCGATTTCCTCTTCAATCATTTTTGCTTCAAAATCATCAATTTCATATTTCATTGATTCATTTTCTTTTAATTCTCCTTTTTCAATGAGAATTTGACGAACTAGTAACCAGTAGATTGTTGCTAATGCTTTTCTTCCTCTGTTGTTTGCTGGAATGATGATATCTAATTTTGAGGTAATGTTATCTGTATTTGCAATTCCAATAACTGGAATTCCTGCATTAGTTGCTTCAATTAGTGCTTGTTCATCTACTTCAGGATCTGAAATAAGAACTATTTTTGGTTCAATGTAATATGGTAGTGATGGATTTGTTAAAGTTCCTGGCATAAATCTTCCAAGAAGTTGTTTAGCTCCTGTCATTTCACAGAATTTTTCAATAGGTATTCCAGCATATTGTCTACCTGAACATACTATGATATTTTCTGCTCCTATTCTATTGATAAATTTAGCAGATGTGTTAATTTTGTCTAGTGTCATATCGATATTTAACATGTAAAGTCCTTCAGGACTTGCTTTTTCGATAAATTGTTTCATGAATTTTGTCTTAACTTGTGTTCCAACTCTGATCCCAGTTGAAATAACTTTCTTCTTGATATCTATTGCTTCAGTTTGTTCACTCATGACGATTTTAAATCTCCGCCATGCCACATATAAAATCATGCCCTGATAAACGTAATAATTCATTTAATTTTGCTACTCTTTCACCTCCTACTACGCCTACTTTGAGCATTTTTGACTTTGTTGCTATGCCTATGTGTGAAATTTGAGAGTCTATAGATTCACCAGATCTATGTGATGTAATTAATTTGATATTGTTTTGATTTGCAACATTTGCAAATTCAAGAGCATCATATAGACTGCCTGCTTGATTGACTTTTAAAATTGCAGCATTACATGCTTTTACATTAATTGCTTTTCTTAGAATATCTTTACTTGTAACTGTCAAATCATCTCCCGTGACAAATGTATTTGGAAATTTTGCAGTTAACTCTGCCATATCTTCAAATGCTTCTTCATGAACTGCATCTTCTGCATAAATTAATTTAAATTTATCAATGATATCTGCTGCAAAATCAATTTGTTCTCCTGTTGAATTTTCAAATCCAGCTCTATCGTACAAGTATTTTCCTTTCTCTTCATTCCACTGTGTTGAAGATGCAAAATCTACTCCTAACGAAACTTCTTTACCCAAAGTAAATCCTAAATTTTCACAAGCTTTTACTGATACTTCTAATGCTTTTTGATTTTCTAATTTGGGTGCCCATCCACCTTCATCTCCTCTTCCGTTTGTAAAGTTAGGATCTTCTTTTTCTAAAACTTTACGTAATTCTTTATGAACTGCTAAATTTGTTTCAATTGCATCTTCAATAGTTTTTGAACCTGTTGCACAAATTAAAATTTCTTGAATATCTGGAGTTCCAGGTCCTGCATGTGCACCTCCACCTAAAATATTTCCTATTGGAAATGGACATTTAACATTCGATTCAGTTGATAGTGTTTTGAATAATGGTTGGTCTAGTGATTTTGATGCTGATTCCATTGATGCAATTGTTACGGCAAATGCTAGTGCACCGCCAATTACTGAATAATTATTGGTACTGTCTAAACTTTTCAAAGTATCATGAATTGTTTTTAAATCTGATGAATCTAGTCCTATGAATTTTTGAGAATTTTGTGTTAGTATTTTTAGACTTTCTTCTGGACCTCCATTTGGAAAACTAACTGCTTCATATTTTCCTACACTTGCACCAGAAGGTGCACATACTCTTCCTAGAAATTTATTATCTGATTTTATGTCAACTTCAATTGTTTTACTACCTCGACTATTGAATAATACACGTCCTTCAATTGAAGTGATTTTAGACAAGTTAATCTAATTCAGATAGAACTTCTTGTTTTCTTTTATGAATTGATTCATAGAATGGGATTACTTGTTGAATTGTTTCAGCAGTAGTTACAAGCATTCTTCTACAACAATACCTGTTAATTTTTAACTCATTTAGAATTTTTTCAGGATCCTCACCTATTTTGAGTTTAGTTTGATAATTATCATATTTATCTGCAATTAAATTTCCGCACGTAAAACATCTAACTGGAACTAACACGATGAAAAAAGTCGCCAAGGATTATAAAAACCATACAAGATTCTATTGTTGCGGATGTCGCCCAGCCTGGCCAAAGGCGCTAGCTTGAGGGGCTAGTCTCTTAGGAGTACGTGGGTTCAAATCCCATCATCCGCACCATTTTTTAAAATTATTTTTGTAGTTTTTCTAATGCTTTAATTAATTCTGTTCGTCTTTTTTCTTCTGTAATTGCAGATCTAACATCATCTACTAGAATTCTATTTACGTCAATTTTTCGTCTTGCTTCTTTTACAACTTTATCATATAATGAGAAAGTATAAAGCTGAAGATATAGGCCTTCCATAATTTCAAAAAATCTTACTGCTTCATCAATATCACCTGTTCGCATTTCATCAAAAACTCTTCTTTTCAATTCTCCTACGCAATCTAATAATCCTAAAACATATGATTCTGGCATTACTGCTAATTTTTTATCTGATGGAATGTCTTTTTTTTCAACAACTGCAATTAGACATGCTGCTTCGACAAATTCTTGTTCTGGTGTAATCAAATATCTTCTTAACTGACCTGTTGCCTTTTTTTTATATTTTTTTAATAATGTATCAGCTCGTTTTAAATTATTTTTTGCAGTTACTAAGTCTCCTTTATGAACTGCAATAATTGATTTACTACATAGAATAATTATTTCTCTAGTATTTTTTAGTAAAAATTCTCTTGAATCCTGAGTTGCAGCTAAAGATTTTGTAATTTTGGTTAATGATGGTTTAACATTTTTTAACGTCATGTTACAATATTCTAAAACTAGGATAAAGTCGTTTGCTAAACTCTTATTTTGGTAATCATTTTCATGTAAAATATGGAAATAACTGTAGATCAAATGTATCAAATTGAAAATAAAGGTCATGATATGGGTTTTTTAAAAAAATTCATGATGGAAAATGCTGGCGCTGCAGCAGTAAGACGTTTAATTACTAAATTCGAAAATATAGCCTCAAAAAATGTTTTAGTTTTTGTAGGTTTGGGAAATAATGGTGGAGATGGTTTGGTAATGGCTAGACATTTAGCTGGCTATGGCTCAAATGTCACTGTTATGTTACTTGGTGATCCTGAAAAAATTAAAACTGATGAAAGTAATTGGAATTGGTCAATTTTAAAAAAAATGCCATCCATAAAATTAATGTCTGGAAATTCTTTGGATTTTAATTTTAAACCTGACATCATTATAGATGGAATTTTAGGTACTGGAATTACTGGTGAAATTAGAGAACCATATGCATCTGCAATTAATTATATCAATACAACTGATTGTTACAAATTTGCAGTAGACGTTCCATCTGGATTAGATCCTCAAACAGGAAATACTGCCAATATTTTTACCACATGTAACATGACAGTTACATTTCATAAAATGAAAGAAGGTATTCCAAAAAGAAAGGACTTAACTGGTGAACTCTATGCAGAAAAAATTGGAATTCCTGTCGAAGCTGAAGAAGGAATTCTATGATAGTACATCAAATTCCAGTAGGACCAATGCAGAATTTTTCTTACATTGTAGTTGATGAAGATACTAGTGAATCTATAATTATTGATCCTTCTTGGAATTTAATGGAATTAGAATTAATAATTAAAAATAATAATTTAAAAATAAAATATATTGTTAACACCCATTATCATGATGATCATACCAGAGGAAATCAAGAAATGGTAGACTCTACAAAAGCCCCCATTATCCAACATGAATCTTCAACATTGAAAAATGATATTATTGTAAAAGATGGTGATTTTATTGAATTTGGTAATTCAAAATTAAAAGTTCTTCATACTCCTGGACATTCTAATGATAGTATTTGCTTAGTAGGTGACGGAAATATTTTTTCAGGTGATACATTATTTGTTGGTAATTGTGGTAGGATTGATTTGCCCGGAGGTAGTGCATCTAAACTTTATCATAGTCTTTTTGATGTACTTCATTCTTTAGATGATGATTTAGTATTATATCCCGGTCATAATTATGGTCCAACTGAAGTATCTACTATGGGAAAAGAAAAAATGACTAATATGATAATGCAAAAACGAACTGAACAACAGTTTCTAGACATGATGGGGTAATGATATTTTTGGAAGATTTTGAATTATTTGGTAATGTTGAACAGGCTCAAAATTTCCTTGAATCTGTAAAATCTGGAAGATTTCTTTTTGCTTTTGTAATGTCATATACTCAAACTTGTGAAATTCCTGGAATTACTATTGCAGGTGCTGATACTAATTCTATGCAATATACTCCTCCAGCTGATGCGGAATATCTTCACTATGGATATTGTAAAACAATTGATGATATCCCAATGACGCCTGATGGAAAACCTACTCCTGGTCTTTTAACTAAAACTGCTTTAGAATCTGCAAGTATTCCTCATTTAACAATTAATGCTGGAAGTAAACTTACTCCTCAATTACCTTTTATTGAAACTGGTTTATCTTTTGGAAAAAATATTTCTGTTGAATCTGCAATGACTGATTCTGAAGTTTCTGCTGCAGTTGAATATGGTAGAATTGTTGGAAGAAATATGGCATCATTAACTGATTGTTTAGTAATTGGTGAAAGTATTCCTGCTGGAACAACAACTGCTTTAGCTGTTTTACGAGCTTTTGATTTTGATGCAAAAGTAAGTTCCAGTATTCCTACTAATCCTACAAAATTAAAAAATGAAATTGTTGATTCTGCACTTAAACGGATTGATTCTGATCATCCGTATAGTATACTTGCAAAAGTTGGTGATCCTATGATTGCTTTTGTTGCAGGAATGTTAAGTTCTGCATCGGTTGTTTCTAAAGTAATGTTAGCTGGTGGAACTCAAATGACTGCCGTTTTAGCATTTGCATCTAAAATTGGATTTAATGAAAAAAATACTGCAATTGGAACTACTTCTTATATCACAAATGATCAAAATGCAAATTTTACAAATCTAGTTGAACAGATTGCAGACATACCTGCAATTTCTGTAAATCCTGGATTAAACAATTCAAAATATTCTGGATTAAAGGCATTTTCAGAAGGATTTGCAAAAGAGGGCGTAGGTGCTGGAGGTACCATCATCTCATCTATGCTCAAAACTGGAAATGATTCTGCAAAATTTTTGAATCTTGCAGAACAGGAATATGATAGATTATCTGCTCAAAGATCTCACAAATCTTAACTGTCTTTCATCTAATTTAATACGAATCAAAAATTACACCATTTTATGACTAATTTAGCAGTAGGTGGAATAGCTGGTTTTTTCCTAATGGGCATTGCTGTATTAATTATCTATTTTGCATATCCCGCATTTGAGTATTCTTTAGCGATTGGTAGTATCTTGATAATAATCGGTTTAGTTACTATCGTTCAGCTAAAGATAGCTAGAAGATTATAAAAAAAGTTACTTTAGTAAAAAGTAAGTTTTCCTAGAAGTAAAACTATTTTTTAAAATTAATATAATTAATAAAAAATCAAA
>Ga0257111_1000256_pt1 | contig 22009 bp, 18 predicted proteins | sample LP_taG_6_FD_191567 | JGI IMG/M metagenome (GOLD analysis project Ga0257111, IMG submission 191567) | Marine microbial communities from Northeast Subartic Pacific Ocean, Canada - LP_J_2015_P26_500m | ecosystem: Environmental > Aquatic > Marine > Oceanic | place: Canada: Northeast Subartic Pacific...
AGCAACTTAACTTTCGCAAGTGCTAATTCAAATTGATTGGAGCTATAGTAGCTTTTGAGAATTTCAAATTTTTGTTCTAATTCTTTTGTTTTGTTCTTCATATTGTTTAATCTAAATTCTTCTCACGCCTTTTACCTTAAGCTTTGCGGTTCTTTCTATCAATTTAATAGTTTTATTTATTGGCATAATTATTACTTTTTTTTTGGGTCCATAAGCGTGTATTAGTGTTTTTTTTGATATGGCGATAGCCACATGTCCTTTCCAAAATATGAGATCATTCTTTTTGATGTTGGAAAGTTTAACTTTCTTTTTAAAAAATTTTATTTGATCGAATGTATCTCTAGGACAAAATTTATTATTGTAATTTAAAAATACTTGCACAAGTGCAGAACAATCAATTCCAGAAAAATGTTTTCCACCCCATTTATATTTAACATTTATAAATTTTTTTATTTTAGAAAATGGATCTTTATCTAAAATATTAATTTTTTTGAGATCTTTTTTTCTAATCCAAAAATTTTTGGTTTTATAAAAAAACTCACTTTTTTTAGAGATTTGTACTCTCGATCCAAAAGTTAATCTTTTTTTTAATTTGGATTCAAGATTTGGCTTTGAATATATATTAGCGGATAAACAACCAACTTTATGAGTATTTTTTATTGTTTTTGGAAAATTATAATTTTTTATGAAACCTTTATGATTATCAATGCAATTTTTGATGTATATCCACGAACCAGATTTCTTTATTTTATTAAATTTTTCTCCATATAAAAGCTGCGTTACTAAACCTGATTTTGAAGATTTTTTTTTGTAAACATTTATTATTGGACGATTATTTATCACTTTAATTTAATTTTATTTCTCATGAACCATAAAACTATTAAAGAAGGTATAACCATTACTGCTGTCATTACAAAAAATATACCCCAGTCTCCATTTAACCAATCAACCAATGCACCAGATGAAGCAGCCAAAGTGGTTCTTCCAGCGGTTCCTATTGATGCTAGCAAAGCGTATTGAGTTGCGGTATATGTTCTGTCCACCAACATTGATATAAAAGCTACAAATGCAACAGTTGCAAAAGCTGCTGCCATATCGTCAAAAATTACTGCTATGGCAAAAAGCCATTCAGATTTTCCTGACCAAGCAAGTAGTGCAAATAGTAGATTTGTAGATGCCATTAGTATTCCAGAAACAAACATTGCCTTTATTACGCCCGATCTAATAGCAAACAAGCCTCCCAAAAGAGTAAATACAACTGTGGTAATCCATCCTAACCCTTTGGAATAAAGAGCTATATCTGTTTTTGAAAAACCGATTTCTTTATAAAATATAATAGACATACGTCCAAGAAAAGCTTCTCCAATTTTAAATAAAAATACGAAACCCAGAATCCCTAAGGCAATTTTAAATCCATTTTTTTTGAAAAAACTAATTATAGGTCCAGCAATTGTACTACTGATCCACGTTACTGATTTAATCGCAAGGTTTGAGCTTCCCAGTTTTTCTTCAATTATTTGGTCTGTTTGTTTTTGAGCCTCTTTTCGTTCAGTTGATTGTTCTTCATGTACAAACATTAAACCAATATTGCAGGCAATAACTACAATACCGAGTACTAAAAAAGTAATTTGCCAATAATTTTCAAAACCTGCTTTTTGAAAATATTCAGCTGCATTTAGAGCGATTACTCCTCCTAATTTATAACCAGTCCACCATCCAACAACGGCCATAGCCGCTCCTGCCTGCATTGATTTACCTTCGTCTTTGCCGATCTGTTCAATTCTTAGTGCATCTACAGTTATGTCTTGGGTCGCAGAGGCAATAGCGATAATTAATCCAATACTTATAACCAGAGCAAGGTTTGCCGTAGGATTGACAAAACTCCAACAAACCAAACTTATTAAAATAATAATTTGCATGGTTACAATCCAACCACGTCTGTGTCCTATCTTGTTTGTTAACCATGGAATTTGAATTCTATCTATCAGTGGAGCCCAAAGATAATTAAATGCGTAAACAGCAAATATTAATCCTGCCCAACCAATTGTGCTTCTACTAAGTCCATCTTCTTTTAACCAAAGACTCAAACTACTCCCGATAAGAACCCAAGGAAATCCACTAATGATTCCCAATAAAAGAATTCGCACCATTCGTTTATCAAAATAAACTGAAAAAGTTTCCGATAATGTTTGTTTTTTATATATTTCCATAAAATTTATTTAATTTTTCCAAAATTTTGGAACAAATAAAACTAACACCGCAATCATTTCTAATCTACCCAAAAGCATACCAAAAGAAAGTATCCATTTCGAAATATTTGATAAATCTTTAAAATTACCACTTGGTCCAATTTTTTCTCCCAATCCAGGGCCAACATTGGATATCGCGGAAGCTGCCCCAGAGATTGCTGACACAAAATCCATTCCATTGAGTGTTAGCAAAATAATAATTACAAAAAAAATTAAAAAATATAAATATATAAAAGTTATTACAGAAGATACAAACGATGGATTAATTTTGTTTTTATTATATCTTACAGGGAATATGCCATTAGGGTATAAAATTTTTTTAATTTGGGTTTTAAAAAAAGATAGTAGAATTTGAATCCTAAAAATTTTGATTCCACAAGCAGTAGATCCCGCGCAACCCCCAATAAACATTAAGAAAAGAAAAAAAATTAAGGGAAAATTTCCCCACACACTAAAATCAGAGGTAACGTAACCTGTTCCGGATAGTATAGATATAACATTAAATGATGCTATTCTTAAATTTTCCAATAAACCAAGATCATGGTTAATCAACAAGTAAAAAAACATTACAATAATTGATACTAGGATTAAAAATAAAAAACCTCTAATTTGTAAATCTGAAAAAAAAATTTTTTTTTCACCTCTAATAAATTTTAGATAGGCAATGAATGGTAAACTTCCCATTATAATAAATATTATTGACACGATTTCGATTATGGGATTTTTGAAAAATCCTATAGATTCCGTATGAGTTGAAAATCCTCCAGTTGCGATTGTAGTCATAGAATGTGCCAATGAGTCAAATATATTCATTCCAGCAAAATAATAGGAAATAAAACAGAAAAAAGTTAAAGAAAAATAGATATAAAATATTTTAAAAGAAATTTCTTTTGTTTTTGGTAATATTTTTTCAGAAGCAGATGCTGATTGAATTTGAAATAGCTGCATTCCTCCCACTCCTAAAAAAGGCAAAATTGTTATTGCCATTACTATAATTCCTATTCCACCAAGCCATTGCAACAAAGCTCTCCACATCAAAATTCCTTTTGGCGCAATGTCCAAGTTGGCAATAACAGTTGATCCTGTGGTAGTAATTCCAGACATACTTTCAAACAATGAATCGCTAAAAGACAGTTCGAGATCTGAAAAGAAAAAAGGAAAGCTTCCAAATAGAGCAATTCCAACCCAAGAAGCTGTGGTTAATATAAATGCTTCCTGTAAATTTAATCTTTTTTCACTATATAGATTTGATAAAATTAACAACACCCCAACAAATATGGTGATGAAAGATGACGTTAAAAAATTTCCACTATTTTCCCCAATATAAAATTGAAAAATTGCTGGCAGAAGCATTGCAATCCCCAATATAGATAGCAAAATTCCTAAGACGAATAGTACTGTTCTTAAATTCATTAACTAAATGGACATTATTTTATAAATTATAAATTTCAACTTAAAATGACCATAATATATCTGTATTTTGTTTAAAAAATTTTATAAATCTTATTTGTAGTGATAGAAAATTCAATTTTACAGGAAACTAATTCTTGGCCTTTTGTTGAAGCAAGGGGTTTAATTAAAGATCGAAGAAAACTTATTGAAAAAAAAGGAAAGATTGTTTTGCAAACAGGATATGGTCCAAGCGGCCTTCCTCATATAGGCACTTTTGCAGAAGTGGCAAGAACCACAATGATGGTAAATGCTATAAAACAGTTAATCGACATTCCAACCGAAATAATAACATTTTCTGATGACATGGATGGTTTAAGAAAAGTGCCAGACAATATTCCCAATAAAAAAATTTTAGAAAACAATTTGCACAAACCTCTTACAAGTATTCCTGATCCTTTTGAAAAATTTCAAAGTTATGGGGAACACAACAACGAGATGCTAAAGAGCTTTTTAAATAAATTTAAGTTTAATTATATTTTTAAGAGTTCAACCGATACATACAAAAAAGGATTATTTAATAACGCCTTACTTTTGGTTTTGGAAAAATATGAAGAAATTATGGAGATTATACTTCCAACCTTAGGAAAAGAGCGACAAAAAACATATAGTCCATTTTTACCTATATGCCCTCAAACAGGAAAAGTTTTGGAAGCCACGGTTGTTGAAATAAAAAAAAAAGAAGGAAAAATTATTTATGATAACGGAGATAAAAAAATTGAGACAGAAGTTATAAACGGAAAATGTAAATTGCAATGGAAAGTAGATTGGGCAATGAGATGGTATGCCTTCGATGTTGATTATGAAATGTACGGTAAGGATTTAATTGAGAGCGCAATTCTTTCTAGCAAAATTTGCAAAACTTTAGGAAAAAAAAGTCCAAACGGGTTTGCTTATGAGATGTTTTTGGATGAAAAAGGAGAAAAAATTTCCAAATCAAAAGGAAACGGAATAACCATAGAACAATGGTTAAATTATGCCTCGCCAGAAAGTTTGTCTCTATATATGTATCAAAATCCCAAAAGGGCAAAAAAATTATACGCCGATGTTGTTCCAAAGGCTGTAGATGAATATTTGCTGTCTATAGAAAAATTTGGTGAACAAGATATGAAAAATAAATTGCTTAATCCAGTATGGCATATCCATAATGGAAAACCTCCCAAAGAAAAAACAGTTATGCCATTTTCGGTTTTATTAAATCTGGTGGGCACAAGCAATGCAACTGACAAAGATATGTTGTGGAAGTTTATAAAAAAATATAAAAAAGATATAAAAGTTTCGAACCACCCTATTCTGGATAGTTTGTTGGAGTATGCACTAAGGTATTTTGAAGATATAGTTAAACCAAATAAAAAATATAGAAAACCCAACGAAAAGGAAAAAAAAGCTCTTAAGGATTTAGTTGTTAAGTTAGAAGATTGTAAAAACGAAATGGATCCAGAAGCTATTCAAACGATTGTTTATTCAGTAGGCAAGGATAATGGGTATGCCGAAAATTTAAGAGAATGGTTTAAAGCAATTTACGAAATAATTTTTGGAGATCCAAATGGCCCAAGGATGGGATTTTTTATAAGTTTCTTTGGCGTTAAGGAAACTATCGAATTAATTAATAAACACATTGAATAATGTTTTCTATATTAAGACCTTTTTTATTTAAACTAGATCCTGAAATTGCACATGATTTAGCTATTAAATCTCTAAAACATGATTATTTGCCAAGCAAACTTTTCGAAGTTGATAACGAAGAAGTTTTAAACATTAAAGTATTTGGCAAAAACTTTCCAAATCCAATAGGGCTTGCGGCTGGTTTTGATAAAAGTGCTGAAGTTTATAATGCTTGTTTCAAAATTGGTTTTGGATTTGTTGAGGTTGGGACAGTCACTCCTAAAAAACAATTTGGCAATACTAAACCAAGACTATTTAGATTGACGGAAGATAGAGCATTAATAAATAGACTTGGATTTAATAATGATGGAATGGTCGAAGTGAAAAAGAGAATTATTTCTAATGAAAAAAGAGGGATTCTTGGCATTAATATTGGCCCCAATAAAGAAACTTTAAATCAAATTGATGATTTTTCTTTATGCCTCAAGGAATTAAATAATTTAGCCGATTATATAACAATTAATATATCTTCACCAAACACAGAAGGTTTAAGAGACTTTCATAAACGTGAAAATCTCAAAAATTTAATTAAAAATTTAGTTGAACCATTTAAAAACAAAAATGAAGATAGCGTGTTGTTACTTAAAATTTCACCTGATATTAACAATGAAGAAGTCCAGGTTATTGCTGAAATTTTGTTAAGTATGGAAATAAATGGATTAGTTGTTTCTAACACCACAACACAAAATAGAGATAAGTTAAAAAGCTTACTAAGAGATGAAAAAGGAGGTCTTTCCGGAAGACCTCTTGAAGATGTTTCAACAAATTTGATTTCTAAATTTTATAGATTAATAGGAAAAAAAATTCCAATTATAGGTGTTGGAGGTGTTTATTCTGCAGAAAGTGCATACAAAAAAATATTAGCTGGAGCTTCGCTTTTGCAACTTTACACGGGGCTTATTTTTGAAGGTCCTTTTTTGATAAAAAATATTAAAAAAGACTTAATTAAAATGGTTCAAGAGGATGGGTTTAAAAATATAAAAGACGCCATAGGAAAAAGATCTTAATTATCCAGTCGATTTGATTTTTTCTTCTATAAATTTTGGAATAGCTTCTTCAGCATTCAAACCGTCTTCCTTATTATCGCCACGAATTTGAAATGAATACAAAACATGGAGGCGACAATAGCTGTATCCCTTAATGGGAGATCTTCCACAAAAATAAAAACTTTCTTCATTTGGATGACCGGTAGGCCACTTGCATGTTTTTTCAGTTAATTCCTCTAAACTTTTAGGATTTTCTGGCTCGAAATCTTTATCTAATAAAATCGATTTGAACTTGCTTTTTATGGAAATTTTCTTACCGCTGTTAGCCAGGTTTTTTCTTTCTTCTTTGGATTTTTTTATTTTTTGAATACCAGACTTTGTGGCGAGGTTTAATCTATGGGCTTTTCCAATAACGGCATTTCTAGTTACACCACCAATAATTTGCGCAATCTGACTAGCGGTGCTTCCTTTTCCCCAAAGTTTTTTAAGTTTTTCTTCTTTTTCTAAGTTCCAGCTCATCAATGAATACTATATATAGTTTATCTTTCACACTAAACACTATATATAACACTATCAATACAATTTATTGTATTTATTAACAGGTTATCAATAATCAACTTGTGGTTAATTTAATACGTTTGTTGATCGGAATATATCTCGTTTTATGAAAGGCACAAAAAAAGATTACAAAATAAACATTAGGAGGTTTGGCCATTTTAACCTGGTAGGCTTTTGGACGCTTTATAAAAAGGAAGTTCTTAGATTTTTGATAGTTGCTGTCCAAACTATACTTTCTCCCATTGTGACCTCTTTACTCTTTTTAATGGTCTTGTCACTAGCAATTGGCACTGACAGAGGGGAAGTGTTGGGTTTCCCTTTTTTAAGTTTTTTGGCTCCAGGCTTAATAGCTATGCAGATAATTCAACAAGCTTTTGCACATTCCTCATCCAGTATCATGATTGGAAAAATTCAAGGAAATATAGTTGATATTCTTCATGCCCCACTTTCTCCAAGTGAAATTACTTTAGCTTTAACTTTGTCATCTTGTACAAGAGGTTTTGTGATTTGTGTAATTTCAATTCTTGTTTTTAGCTTCTTTGTGGAATTGAATTTTCATAGTTTTTTTGTCATTATAATATATGCTTTTTTTTCTTCTTTTATACTTGGGTCAATTGGAATTATAGTAGGATTGTGGGCAGAAAAATTTGATCATATGGCTTCGGCAACTAATTTTATTATTGTACCGCTTTCATTCTTATCAGGTACTTTTTATTCAGTAGAGAGATTGCCAGATTTTTTAAGAAAGGTTAGCGAAATAAATCCATTTTTCTATATGATCGATGGATTTAGATATGGATTTTTAGGCGTATCTGATGGATCTTTATTTTTCGGATGCATTTTTCTCGTCTTGTTGAGTTTTTTAAGTTGGTTTTCCGCATATATTTTGTTTAAAAGGGGTTATAAAATAAAATCGTAATTAATCATGAGCTCTATTCTTGGTACATACGCTAGGAGAAATATTTCTTTTAAAGAAGGAAAGGGTTGTTATCTTTTCTCGGATAATGGTGAAAAATATTTAGATTTTGTTCAAGGAATTGCGGTTAATGTTTTAGGGCATTGTCACGAGCATTTAGTAAATGCAATAAAGCAACAATCTTCAAAATTATGGCATGTATCCAATGTTTTTGTTATTCCAGAGCAAGAAAAATTAGGAAAGAAATTAACAGAAAATACCTTTGCAGATTTTGTTTGTTTTCAAAACTCTGGATCAGAAGCAACAGAAGCAGGAATTAAAATAGCTAGAAAATACTTTCACACAATCAGGAAACCAGAAAAAAATAGAATTATAACTATGAAAGGAAGTTTTCACGGACGTACATTAGCGGCCTTATTTGCGGCAAACAATCCAAAGCACACGGAGGGCTTTGGTCCAAAAGTCGAAGGGTTTGATCAAATCCCCTTTGCCGATTATGAGGCTTTAAAAAAAACAATAACTAAAAATACTGCAGCAATTATGGTTGAGACAATTATGGGCGAAAGTGGAATTAAAGTCTTGCCAGATTCTTTTTTAAAAAAGTTGAGAAAAATATGCGATGAAAATGAATTACTTTTAATACTAGACGAAGTTCAGTCTGGCATTGGAAGAACGGGAAATTTTTTTGCCTTCGAATCTTCTGGTATATCTCCAGATATTGTGCCAATTGCAAAAGGAATAGGTGGAGGGTTTCCATTAGGAGCTTGCCTGGTCTCAAAAAAAGTTTCTGTTGGTATGACACCCGGAACTCACGGAAGTACTTTTGGAGGAAATCCCTTGGCCATGTCCGTTGGTAATGCAGTTCTAGATGTTGTTTTAGAGAAGGATTTTTTAAAACAAGTAAGGGAAAAATCAAAATACTTTTATGATGGTTTGAGTAATTTAAAAAAAAATTATCCAAAAATAATTTCCGAAGTTAGAGGCGTGGGTTTTATGCTTGGTTTAAAATTGTTGCCAGATAATAATGAATTTTTAGAGAGACTCATGGACAATAAAATGCTTGCCGTTAAAGCTTCAGAAAATGTTATTAGATTGTTCCCGCCACTCACTGTTGAGAAAAAAGAGATTGATGAAGCTTTAAATAAGTTAGAAAAAACTTGTCAAGGATAAGTAGTTGTGAAAAATTTTATTAATATTTCTGAAATCCCTAAGAATGAATTAAGAAAAATTTTGGATAGTGCTAAATTAAGAAAAGAAAAAAGAAAAAATTTAGAAAAAAATGCTTTAGACCACGATGTTCCCTTAGAAGGAAAAATTTTAGCAATGATATTTGAAAAACCTTCGACAAGAACAAGAATATCTTTTGATATTGCTGTGAAACAGTTAGGTGGAAAATCTTTAACGCTTAATCCTGACGAAATTCATTATGGTAGCGGAGGTGAAAGTTTACGTGATACCGCTAAGGTTTTGTCGCAATACGCAGATATTGTGATGATTAGAACTTACGAACATAAAAAAGTTGAACAATTTTCTAAATATCTTAGCATTCCAATAATAAATGGATTAACTGATCTCAGTCATCCTTGCCAAATTATGTCTGATATAATGACATTTGAGGAAATGAAAGGACCAATAAATAATAAAAAAATTGCATGGATAGGAGATGGCAACAACGTTCTTTATTCTTTGATAGAAGCTGCGGTTCAGTTTGGTTTTAATCTATCGTTTGCGTGCCCCAAAGGTTTTGGGCCGAATAAAAAAATTTTACAATGGGCTAAAGAGCAAAAGGGAAAAATTTCAGCTTTTACAGATCCTAAAATTTCCGTAAATTCTGCAGACTTAATTATGACTGATAAATGGATATCTATGGGCAGCAAGACTGATAAAAAAAATAAAAAAAATAAAAAAAATTTTTTTAAATCATTTCAGGTAAATGATAAAATTATGAAATTAACTAAAAAAGATTCAATTTTTATGCATTGTCTTCCTGCCAATAGAGGAGAAGAAGTTACGGATGATGTATTGGATGGAAAACAATCAGCGGTATGGTTGCAAGCTCTTAACAGAATTCATGTTCAAAAAAGTATAATTGAATGGTGCCTTACTTAACCGGGAGAGGTTGATCTGATTGACTATTCATGTAAAGAATGAGTGAGGCTCTATCTTTTTCATTTTTTAAACCTGCAAAAGCCATCTTTGTTCCCGGCACCCATTTTTTGGGCTTGGTTAGGAAGCCATCAATTTCTTGGAAAGACCATTTCTTACCGTATGCAATTAAAGATTTTGAATATTTATAATCAGTTAACATTCCAGCTTGTCTGCCTATTACTCCCCAAAGCGCAGGACCAATTTTATTTTTGCCACCCTTAGATATGCTGTGGCATGAGGCACATTTTTTAAAAACTTTTTCTCCTTCCGATGCATTTGCGCTAGCCAATAGGGCCATTATATCACCAGGTTTATCTGATGAAGCGGAATCTTCACTTTCTTCAGTTTGAGACGCAATTGTAATTTGATAAGCAGATTTTTCTGGTTTTTTTACCTCATAGATATTATCTGCAATTTTATTTATGCCAAATATCACGATTACAGCTAAAGCAATGGATATAATTATTTTAGTCATTTTAAAAAGTTTTTAAATTTAGTACAAATCAATCCATATTTATATCAAACTTCCAATCAAAAGATGATATTTATTGGAATAATTTTGCGACCGTTAGACGCATAATATAATTTGTTATGAAAAATACTACTGTAATAATTCCAAGTCGATTAGACGCCAAAAGACTACCCAAAAAACCTCTAACATTAATCAATGGTATTCCTATGATTGTTCATGTTTTAAATCGAGCAAAAGCTGCAAATGTAGGACAAGTTTTTGTTGCTACGCCAGATTTAGAAATAGCCGAAGTTGTGAAAAAAAGTGGGGGAGATGCTATTTTAACTGAAAACAAACATGTGACCGGTAGTGACAGAGTTTTTGAGGCTTTTAACAAATTGGAAAATAAAACTATTGAAGTTATAATCAACTTACAAGGTGATATGCCAAACATTAATCCAAATCATATCAAAAAAATTGATGAATTTATGAAAATGAAGAATTGTGATTTGGGCACTTTGGCTTCCAACGTATCAAAATCAGAAATTGAAAATATTCACGTTGTTAAGTTGGAAACAAAAGAACAATTGTCAGAAAGAAAGTTCCTTCCAGTTAAAAATTTTTCTAGAAAAATTGAAAAAAAAACGGGATCATTTTTTTATTATCATATAGGGATTTATGGATTTACTAAAAAATCTTTGATCAGATTTATAAATTTAAAGCAATCCAAAAACGAGATTGAAAAAAATTTAGAGCAAATGAGAGCTGTGGATAATGGTTTTTTAATCAGAACAGGATTTGTTGACAACACACCTATCGGCGTTGATACTAAGGAAGATTTTTTAAAAGCAACAGAACAGATGAAAAAATGAAAAAAAAAAATAAAATTGGTTTTCAAGGAGAGTTGGGAGCTTATTCTCATATAGCAGCGTTAAAACTTTTTCCAAAAGCCGAAATAAAAGCTTGCAAGACTTTCGATGAAACTTTTCGTCTTGCAGCTGAAGATGATAATTTTAGTATCATTATTCCAATTGAAAATTCTCTAGCCGGACGAGTGGCAGATATTCACTATTTGCTTCAAAAGTATAAACTTCAAATACACTCAGAATTTTTTCTTGAAGTTGAACATAACTTATTAGCTTGCAAGGGAGCTAGTATAGAAAAAATTAAAAAGGTAAGAAGTCATGGACAGGCCATAAGCCAATGTCAAAAAATAATTCAAAAATATAATTTTGAACCAATTATAGCAGCAGATACAGCGGGTTCGGCTAAATACTTGTCTTCAAACAAAGATAGAACCGAAGGAGCAATTGCTTCCAAACTTTCAGCAAAAATATATGGATTGCAAGTTTTAAAACAAAACATTGAGGACGAATCGGGAAATGTGACTCGTTTTTTAGTTATGGCTAAAGAAAAAATTCAACCAGATTACAAAAGTGGAAAAAAATATATTACAAGTTGTATTTTTAGACTCAAAAGTATTCCTTCCGCCCTTTATAAATGTTTAGGTGGTTTTGCAACAAACCAAATTAACTTAACTAAACTAGAGAGTTTTTCTGTGAAAAATAGTTTTGAACAGGTAAATTTTTATCTTGATTTCGAAGGGCATTTAGAAAATGAAAATGTTAAAAAGGCCTTAGAGGAGTTGGGGTTTCACACAGAAATGTTAGAAATTCTTGGTGTTTATGAAGCTCATAAATTTAGAAATATATAAAATTTTTAAATTAATTTTTGAGACTTATTCTTTAATATTGATATAATACTTTAGGAGGCTAACAATAGGTGAGTGTTTCGCAAATCCGGTCAGGTCTGAAAAGAAGCAGCCGCAACGAAAACATATCAGGTTATTATTAGTCTCCTAAAAACTACGCGATGACAAAAAACAACAATCTTTTATTTGCACTGAAGTACAGACCCAAGTCTTTCAAAGAACTATTTGGTCAAGAAGTGATGGTTCAAACAATTTCTAACTCAATTAGTTCAGGAAAAATTCCAAACGCATATTTACTAACAGGTATTAGAGGAGTGGGCAAAACTACAACTGCCAGAATTATTGCAAAAGCTTTAAATTGTTCCAAAGGTTTTAAGGAAGGAGAGATCTGCAAAGAGGGAGAAAGCTGCCATCATTGTAAAGAAATTTCTCAGTCAAATCATATTGATGTTTTAGAAATGGACGCCGCATCAAAGACCGGAATTGATGATATAAGAGAGCTAATAGATTCATCAAAATACAAACCAAATTCTGCTAAATTTAAAATTTTTATCATCGATGAAGTTCATATGTTATCCAAGCAAGCTTTTAATGGATTGTTAAAAACTTTAGAAGAGCCTCCCATATATTTAAAATTTATTTTTGCAACAACAGAAGTTAACAAGATTCCGTTAACTATTATTTCGAGATGCCAAAGATTTGATTTGAAAAGAGTTTCTCTAGACTTAATAGAAAAAAATTTACACGAAATATCTTTGAAAGAGGGGAGAAAAATTTCAAAAGAAGGCGCGAGATTAATTGCACAATCATCAGAGGGATCAGTAAGAGATTCTCTTTCATTGCTAGAAAAAATTTTAAATAGTTCAACCGATCATGCAAAAATATTAAACGAAAAAGATATTCAAAGTATTCTTGGGTTTTCTGACAAATCTGAAATAATAGATATTTTGAAAAGTGTAGTTGATGGATCAGAAAAATTTGCTATACAAAAAATAAAAAAACTTTTTGAAGAAGGAATTGAGCCAAAGTCAATTTTAAACGATTTTCTAGAGGTTTTGTACATTGTAAACAACATCAAGAGTCTTCAGGCTACAGCTTCAGATTTGAATATATCAGAAACAAATTATAAAAATGCCTTATCTCTGTCTGAAAATATTAACCTCACAACTTTAATGGTTTATTGGCAAATAATATTAAGGGAGCTTGATGATATAAAAATAGTTTCAAATCAATTCATGTCAGTCGAAATGCTAATTTTCAAATTATTACATATTAAAACACTACCAAATTACGAGGAACTGTTAAAATTAGGATATGAAAATACCATTCATTCCTCAGAGGACTCCATTCCCGAAGAGATAAATATAAGTCGAACAAAAAATATACAGGGAAAAAGAACCGCGTCTGATCAAATAAAAAACATATCTCAGAAAAAACCAGAAATTGAAAAAAAAATTTTAAGCGAAAATAATAATCAAGAATTTTATTCTGAAATAAAAAATTTTGAAGATCTAGTAAAAATTACCAGCGAAAAAAGAGATATACAATTAAAACATGATCTGGTCCACAATGTAAGCTTAATTAATTTTTCTGTTGGCCAAATTGATATAAGTTTTAATGATCGTCTAAATAAAAACTTTATTAGAAATTTATCCGAAAAACTTTATAAGTGGACTGGAAAAAGATGGATCATTACTCTAGCAAAAAAAGTTGGAGATAAAACTATCAATGAAAAGATTGAAATAGAAAAAAGAAGTCTAATTGAAAATTTTAAAAAAACAAATTCTTATGAAAATTTTATAAAATCGTTTCCTGATGCAAAGTTAATAGACATTCTCAAAAAGGATTAGTATATGAATGATTTTACAAAAATGTTTTCACAAGCTAAAAAAATTCAGGAAAAAATTAAAGATGCTCAGGAAAATATAAAAAAAATTGAAGTAGAAGGAATTTCAGGAGGAAAGCTTGTGACTCTAATCTTAAATGGGGACGGAGAATTAAAAAAAATTTTTTTTGACCCAAGTTTAATGAATGAAAAAAAGGAAATTATTGAGGACTTAATTTTAGCAGCACATAGCGACGCCAAATCTAAATTAAAAAAGAAAACTTCTGATGCGATTTTAGATGTAACTGGTGGAATGCAGTTGCCGGAAGGATTTAAGTTTCCATTTTAAACCTATGAGCAATAATACTGAAGAAATTAATCAATTAATAAAACTTTTTTCAAAACTTCCTGGACTTGGCAGTAAATCCGCAAAAAGAATTGTTTTAAAGCTTATAAATAATAAAGAAGGTTTAGTTAAACCTTTGGTAAATAATTTGTTGCAAGTCTATAAAAATGTTGTTCGTTGTAATATTTGTGGGAATATAAAATCATTAAATTCTAAATGTTCGTGTTCTAGCAAAAAACAAAACCAGATTTGTGTTGTCGAAAATATAGCAGACATGTGGGTGATAGAGAGTACTGGTTTATTCCAGGGCTACTATCACATACTTGGCGGCACAATAGCATCAAATGGTAAAAACGATAGCCACAATTTGTTGATTAATTCTCTTCTTGAAAGAGTAAAAAAAAATTCTATTAGTGAAGTGATTTTGGCAACCTCAGCAACAGTCGAGGGTCAAACAACAGCATTTTATATAGCTAATCTCTTAAAAGATTTTAATATTAAAATTTCCAAATTGGCACAAGGATTGCCGGTTGGCGGAGAGATTGAGTTTTTAGATGATGGAACCTTGTTTTCTGCTTTTAAAAATAGAAATTCTATAGTTACTGATTAGTTTTTTTTTCTAAACGTTTGCGATGAAGAATTGGCTCAGTGTATCCAGATGGTTGTTCTCTACCTTTGAATACAAGATCACAGGCAGCTTTAAAAGCTATAGACGTGTCATAGTCATCAGACATACGTTTATAAGAAGCATATCCTTTCAGAGCTGGATCTTTGATATTTTGCTTATCTACAATTTCTGCCATTTTTTTCATAGTTTTTAACACTTGTTCTTCGCTACAAATTCCATGACGAAGCCAATTGGCAATGTGTTGTGATGAAATTCTTAAAGTTGCTCTGTCTTCCATTAACCCAACATTATTAATGTCAGGAACTTTTGAACAACCCACTCCTTGATCTATCCATCTGACGACATAACCTAAAATACCTTGTGCATTATTTTCTAATTCTCTATGGATTTCTTCTACAGACCAATTTGGCCTGTCCGCAGTTGGAATTGTGAGGATATCAGAGATTTTTGCAGGAGTTCTATTTTTTAATTCTTTCTGTTTAGTAAAGACATCTACTTGATGATAATGTAGCGCATGAAGTGTAGCTGCTGTTGGTGACGGGACCCAAGCGCAATTAGCTCCAGATTTAGGATGATTAATTTTTTGAGACATCATATCTGCCATTTTATCTGGGGCGGCCCACATTCCTTTTCCAATCTGAGCTATTCCCGAAAAGCCACACGCCAATCCAATATCAACATTATTATCTTCATATGCAGATATCCATTTAGAAGATTTCATATCTCCTTTTTTAATCATAGGCCCGGCTTCCATCGAGGTGTGCATTTCATCGCCAGTACGATCTAAAAATCCAGTATTAATAAAAACAACTCTATTTTTTACAGCCCTAATACATTCTTTTAAATTTAATGTTGTTCTTCTTTCTTCATCCATTATTCCAATTTTAATTGTATATTTTTTTAAATCCAAAACTTCTTCCACTTTTTCAAATATTAAATTAGTAAATGCAGCTTCATCAGGCCCATGCATTTTTGGCTTTACAATATAAAAAGATTGAGTTCTTGAATTTTTTTTATTTTTAAAATCATGAATAGCAGCAGTTGTTGTTATAAATGCGTCCATTATCCCTTCAGGAATTTCCGAACCATCACTTAATAATATAGAAGGATTAGTCATTAAATGACCCACGTTTCTGTTAAGCATTAAAGCCCTTCCACGTAATTTAATTTTGTTTCCACTAGGAGAAATATATTCACGATCGGGATTTAATTTTCTTACGAAATTGAAAGGTTTATTCCCTGTGTTTTTTTTCCCTTCATATTTTAAGTCACCTTTCATTAATCCCAACCAATTTCTATACCCATGCACTTTGTCTTTAGCATCTACAGCCGCAATAGAATCTTCATGATCCATAATTGTGGTTATAGCCGATTCTAAAAATATATCATGTATTGCAGCCTTATCTTGATTGCCATCAGGGTTAAAAATTTCAAGTGTGCCATCTGGATCAAACGTAATATCTATATGAAGATTATTATTTACAAACAGAAGTGAAGATAAATTATTTAGTTTTTTTGTATAACCAACAAATTGTTTAGGATTTTTTAGTTTTAGGTTTAAATGATTATTTTCAACTTTTGGGATTCCTGTAATATTTTTCCAGCTACCTTTTTGCAGAGGAACATAAGCATCTAAAATATTACGAGCATACTTAATTACTTTTTCTCCTCTTATATGATTGTATTTTTTTCCACGTTCTGCACTATCCGATTCTGAAATTACATCTGTTCCATATAGAGCGTTGTATAAGCTTCCCCATCTTGCGTTGGCAGCGTTTAAAGAATATCTTGCATTCATTACCGGGACGACGAGTTGTGGTCCTGGGATACTAGAAATTTCAGAATCTACATTTTTTGTTTCTATAGAAAAGTTTGGTCCACTTTTAACCAAATATCCAATTTCTTTTAAAAAGCTTTCATAAGCTTTTGAATCAAATTCTTTACCTTTGCGTTTTATGTGCCATTCGTCTATTTTTTTTTGCATTTCTTCCCGAACTAATAAAAGCTTTCTATTTTTGGGAGCTAATTCATGTATAGCTTTGTCAAAACCTTTCCAGAATTTTTCTGGATTAATTTTTGTTCCTGGTATTAGCTCATTGTTTATGAACTCAAATAGGTCTGTTGCAATTGATAATTTTCCTTTTTTACTATAATCCATATTCAGACAAAGTTTTGCCACTAATTTTCATATTATTCAATTTTGAAAATATTTATGTATATATATATTTTTGATTCAAGTATTATTCAATTGATTAAATGAGAAATTATTTAGAATTTGAAAATGAAGTAAAAAGCTTAGAAGATGAGCTGTCTAAGCTAAAAGATCCATTTCACAAAGAGGGAATTTCCGAGGTTGACACTAAAAGTATAGAAAAAATACAAAATCAGATAAATTTTAAGTTACAAAATATATATTCCGATCTAACGCCTTGGCAAAAAACTTTGGTAGCAAGGCATGAAGGGAGACCAAAATCAAAATTTTACATTGAAAATTTATTTACTAATTTTATTAAACTAAGTGGTGATAGACTCTACTCAGAAGATGAGGCGGTACTATGTGGTTTTGCTCTTTTCGAAGGAAGATCAGTTTTGGTTATAGGCCAGGAAAAAGGTGATGATTTAGAAAGTAGAATGAAAAGAAATTTCGGAATGATGAGACCAGAAGGTTATAGAAAATGTGTAAGGTTAATGAAGTTAGCAAATAAATTTAATGTACCAATAATATCTTTTATTGATACTCCAGGAGCTTATCCGGGGATGGGAGCTGAGCAAAGAGGACAATCAGAAGCCATTGCGGAGAGTATTGAGTGTTCTATTTCTTTAGAGGTTCCGAACATATCCGTTATTGTTGGAGAAGGTGGCTCGGGAGGTGCGGTAGCCCTAGCATCTACTAATAAAGTTTTAATATTAGAAAATTCAATTTATTCCGTTATCTCTCCCGAAGGATGTGCATCTATACTATGGAAAGATCCTTCCAAGTCTCAACTTGCCGCCAAGGTAATGAAAATATCGGCGACTGACCTATTAAAACATAAAATAGTTGATGAGATAGTTCCTGAGCCAATAGGTGGCGCACACAGAGATAGAGATGAGGCAGCGAATCTTTTAAGGATTGTTTTAAGAAAGAACCTTGAAAGTTTGGTGGCAATGCCAGGCAGTGAAATTTTATCTCAAAGAAAGAATAGATTTTTATCAATCGGTCGTGAAACCAGATTTACATCCTTAATTGGAGATAAATCAGAAAATAAAATTTTGAATCAAATTAAAAATTTAAGAAACAAAAAATTATTTTTACCTATATTTTTTAGTGTAGTTGTTTTATTTTTTTTGGTTTTTTATTTTTATATTTAGAGGGCGCCACAGCAATTTTTGAATTTTTTTCCTGTTTCTGGACATTTTTCATTTCTAGAAATTTTTCCCACCTTGTTCGAGTGAAGTAAGCATTTTGGTTTATGCTCTTTTAATGGACTGGAAAAAGTTTTTATTTTTTCTGGTTCATTTTCTGCATCTTTTTCTACGACAGAAATATTATTTAAAAAAAGCACTAGATCATATTTTAGTTTTTCAAGCAAATTTTTAAAAAGTGAAAAAGACTCTTTTTTAAATTCTACCAGAGGATCTTTTTGGCCATAACTTCTAAGCCCTATTACTTGTCTTAGTTCCTCCAGGTATTGCAAGTGAGATCTCCAAAGATAATCTAAAGTTTGTAAAAATATTCTTTTTTCTAATTCCAGGTTCGATTCCGATGATATTTTTTTGATTCTATCTTTTCTTTTATTTATAATTATTTCTTTTAAAAAAATTACAAATTTTTTTTCATCTTTTAATATTTTTTGAAAATCTTCGTCTTTTTCTAAAGCTCTACCAGAAAAATTCTTAATAGAGACTTTAAATTTTTCTAAACTATTTTCTTTTATGGCTTCTGCTCTTTGAAGATTTAGTTTTCCTACCACTTCATCAATAAACAATTCGATTATTTCATCAACATTATTTTTGCTTATAACGCTATTTCTCTGGTTAAAAATAACGTGTCTTTGGTCATTCATTACATCATCAAATTGTAATAAACTTTTTCTGATATCGAAATTTCTTGCTTCAACTTTCTGTTGGGCTCTTTCCAATGCTTTATTTATCCAAGGATGGTCAATAGATTCTCCCTCTTTCATTCCTAGTTTTTTAAGCATTGTATCAATAGATTCTGAGCCAAATATTCTCATAAGGTCATCTTGTAGACTGATATAAAATATTGAGCTTCCAGGATCACCTTGTCTACCTGATCTACCTCTTAATTGATTGTCAATTCTTCTACTCTCGTGGCGCTCAGTTCCAATTACCAAAAGACCACCAAGTTTAATTATTGCATCATGTTCTTTTTTATATGTTGTTTTATTTTTTTCAAAATCATTTTTATCCTTAAAATCTTTTGACGTATTTAAAAATTTTCCTCCAAGCTGAATATCGGTTCCTCGGCCAGCCATATTAGTTGCGATTGTTACAATATTTAATTTTCCCGCATCCTCAATTATTTTTGCTTCTGTCTCGTGTTGTTTTGCATTTAAAACATTATGTTTAATTTTTTTTTCTTTTAACATTTCAGAAATTTTTTCTGATTTTTCTATGCTTGTAGTTCCAACAAGTATTGGCTGTCCTGTTTTGTGGTTTTCTTCAATTTTTTCTATAATTGCTTTATTTTTTTCAGTTTCGGTTCTGAAAATTTGATCATTCAAATCTTTTCTAACCATTTGTGTGTTTGTTGGAATAGAAATAGTATTTAACTTATAAATATCATAAAATTCTTCAGCTTCTGTCATTGCCGTTCCCGTCATCCCAGATAATTTTTTGTATAATCTAAAATAATTTTGATATGTAATTGAAGCTAATGTTTGGTTTTCACTTTGGATCTCCACATTTTCTTTTGCCTCAAGAGCTTGATGAAGGCCTTCTGAAAATCTTCTTCCTTCCAAAATTCTTCCAGTAAACTCATCTATAATTTGAACCTTGTTATCCCGAACAATGTAATCTTTATCTTTGGAAAATAAAAAATTAGCTCTCAACGCTTGGTTTATATGATGTACAAGGCTTATATTTTCGGGGTCATAAAAATTATTATTTTTAAGGACACCAATAGATTTAAAATATTTTTCTATTTTATCTATTCCAATATCAGTCAGAATTGCTGATTTGTTTTTTTCATCTAAATTATAATCTTCTTTTTTAAAAAATTTAGTAATTTTATCGCTAACAAAATATTTGTCAGATTTATCCTCAACCGCTCCCGAAATTATCAGGGGCGTTCTTGATTCGTCAATAAGTATACTATCGACTTCATCAACTATACAAAAATTATGTTGTCTTTGAACCATCTCATCTATGGAATGTTTCATATTATCTCTTAGATAATCAAAACCCAGTTCATTGTTGGTGCCATAGGTAATATCACAATTATAATTTTTTTTTCTTTCCACATCATCCAATTCATTAGATATACAGCCAACGCTAAGACCCAAAAGTTTATAAATTTTCCCCATCCATTCCGCATCTCTTTTTGCGAGATAGTCATTAACAGTTACTATATGAACTCCATTTTGAGAAAGTGAATTTAAATAAGCGGGCAAAGTTGATACAAGCGTTTTTCCCTCTCCCGTTTTCATTTCTGCAATTTTTCCCTGATGTAATACGATACCACCAAGCAATTGAACATCAAAATGTCTTTCACCCAAGGTTCTTTTTGCCGCCTCCCTGACACACGCAAAAGCATCAGGCAAAAGATCATCCAATTCGATTTTCTTCTCTAATTTTGAACGAAGTTCTGTAGTTTTAATTGAAAATTGGTCAAGAGAAAATTTTTTATAATGCGGCTCAAGCTCATTAATTTTATTTACGTAAAATTTTATCTTTTCGAGTTCTTTTTCGTTTGAGCTCTTGATCAGTCCACCTAAAATTTTTCTAATTTTTAGCATACTTACCAATCTTTTGGGCTTTCAATTGTTTAAAAAATTCACTATATAAGATTATTAAAATTAACTATATAAGTATTATTTACTTACATTTTAAGGGCTATGACTATAAATTTAAAAAATTTTCTTAATCCAAAAAAAAAAATATCAAGAATGGGAGAGTTTCAGGAACTAGGGCACATTCCTGGTTTATATATATCTGCCGTATCAGCAGATCTTTATGGTACTGGAAGGGATGATTTAGCTTTATTTTATTTCAAAAAAGGAGCCAAGTATGCAGCTGTCTACACCAAGTCCAAAATTACATCTGCAAGCATCAACTGGAATCTTGGAATCAGAAAGCAAGTGGTAAAAGCTCTATTGGTTAACACTCAAAATGCAAACACATTTACAGGCTTTAAGGGAGCAGAAGGATTAAAAGAAATTGCGGGTGTTTTATCAAAAGAATTGACAATGAAATCTTCTCAGGACCCTGAGGGAATAAAGGAAATTATAAAACCAACAGATATATTATTTGCTTCCACAGGTGTTATTGGAGAACCTTTTCCTGCAAATAAAATAAAAAATTCAATGGGTGATCTAGTTAAAAAAATTAGAACTGACCAAAATAAATTTATATGGTTTAAAGTTGCTTCAGCAATTATGACAACAGATACAAAACCAAAATTAGCCTATGAAGAGTGTAAAATTGGAAACAAAGCTGTAAAAATTTCAGCCATAGCAAAAGGTTCAGGCATGATTGCTCCAAATATGGCAACGATGCTTGCATTTATTTTTACTGATGCAGATATACCTTCTCCATTTCTTAGGGCTCTTTTGAAAAGGACTGTCTCTACAACTTTTAATTCAATCACTGTAGATAGCGACACATCCACCAATGATATGGTAGGAGTTTTTTCAACTGGAGAAGCAAAAAATTCGAAGATTTATAATGTACAGGACCCAAAGCTTAGAGATTTTGAGAAATCTTTACATTCGGTAATGCTGAATTTAGCCAAGCAGATAGTTGCTGATGGCGAGGGTGCAAAAAAATTTATTACCGTTAAAGTTTCTGGCTCAAGATCGTTTTCCTCAGCGAAAAATATTGCATTTTCAATTGCTAATTCGCCTTTAGTAAAAA
>Ga0257111_1000257_pt1 | contig 22007 bp, 21 predicted proteins | sample LP_taG_6_FD_191567 | JGI IMG/M metagenome (GOLD analysis project Ga0257111, IMG submission 191567) | Marine microbial communities from Northeast Subartic Pacific Ocean, Canada - LP_J_2015_P26_500m | ecosystem: Environmental > Aquatic > Marine > Oceanic | place: Canada: Northeast Subartic Pacific...
CACTCTCACTTAATTTTTCACAAAAACTTGAAAAAATCTGGGGTGAGGAGATTCAATTACTATCAAATATTTTTTCTATTGAGAATTTTACATTTTGGCCATCAATAAGTCAAACACTATTAAAAATATACAAAAGCAGAATGCTAGAATATGTTTTACTAGTTAAATTCTCACAAAAACTCTTTGAGAAAATTGACTTTAAATCTATCATTAATCTGAATACAATGGGAGAAACAGAGAAAACCATCCTCAATACCAACAAAAATAAAATTCCTACAGTATTACTAGAACATGGCGCATCTGACTATTTACCAGAAATCTCAAGATACGATGTGACTAGTGGATACAGAAACTTTGAAGATAAAATTGCTTTATGGAATGAACATCAGAAAAAATATCTTATGGAATTTAGGAAAATTCCTGAAAATAGAATTTTCGTAGTTGGTAGCCCAAGACATGACTCTTTTTTTAATAAAGAGATTTTAGAAAAGAGATATTCACAAAAAACTATTCTTGTAGCTTTACCTGCAATAGCTGAAATGAATTTTCTTTCCGATACTCAAACTTACATTAGACTAGAAAAATTACTAGGAAAGATTTTTGCAACGGTAAGAAATATGAATGATGTTAATTTGATTATAAAATTACATCCAGTACAAGACTCTAATAATGAATATATTAAAAAATTAATCCAAAAATTGGATCCGAAAATTCCAATTTATCAAGTAGGTTCAATTAAAAAAATTATTGAGTCATGTGATGTCATGATAAATATTCATGTGGAACTGATGCCTTCTACAGTTTTGTTAGAAGGATTAATACTAAAGAAGCCAATAATTAACATTACTATGGTGGATAAATTTTTAGAATTTCAATACGTTAAGGATAATGCAGTATTATCAATTTCTGATCAATCCGATTTAGTAAAACCAATTAATGATTTATTATATGATAAAGAATTCTCTGAAAAATTAATAAAAAATGGACAAAATCATGTAAGGAAATTTCTTGCAAATCCAGGAAATGCATCAAAATCTTTGGCTGATGTTCTAAATTCATTCTGATTGATATGGATCAATGGAAGATTCCTCTTTACAGGATTTACACAGATGAAGAGGATGAAAAAATTGTAAATAAAGTCATTAAAAGAGGACACACATGGGCTATTGGGCATGAGATTGAGGAATTTGAAAATAACTTACAAGAGCTTGTAGGTACAAAACACTGTGTGGCTGTAAATTCTGGAACATCAGCACTACACGCAGCTCTCTTAGCACATGATATCGGTAATGGGGATGAAGTTATAGTACCATCATTTTCATTCATTTCTACAGCCAATTCAGTTATTTTTGTTCAAGCAAAACCAGTTTTTGCAGATATTGAAGAACAAAACTATGGATTAGATCCACAATCTATCTCTAATAAAATCACCAAAAATACCAAAGCAGTTATGCCAATGGATTATTCAGGGCAATCGTGTAAAATATTTGAAATTAAAGAAGCGATAGAAGATCAGAATCTATTATTAATTGAAGATGCAGCGGAATCTCTGGGAGCTTCTGTTCAAGGTAAAAAAGTTGGTTCAGTTTCAGATTCTGCAACATTTAGCTTTACAGGAAACAAGGTTCTAACTACTGGAGAAGGTGGTGCGATAGTAACAAACTCTGATGAAATTTATGAAAAATTAAAACTAATTAGATCACATGGAAGAGTAGACAAAACAAATTATTTCGATAATCCTTTAGATCCTAATTATATTGATATTGGTTACAATTGGAGAATGCCTTCAGTTATTGCAGCATTAGGAATTTCACAACTAGCAAAGTTTGATAAAATCATAAAAATGAGACAAGAACACGCACAATATCTAAATCAAAGATTGATGAAACATCCCCAAATACAAACACCAAATCCATCAGATGGCTATAATCACATTTATCAAATGTACACAATTAGACTTGAAAATAAACAAATACGTGATTCTCTGAGAGAGTTTCTTTTAAAAAAGAGGATATTTTGTAAGGTTTACTTTAATCCAATACACCTTACTGCCTATTACATGTCTAAATTTGGCTTGAGTGCTGGTATTTTACCAGCTACAGAAAAAATATCTGAACAGGTTCTAACACTACCACTTTTTCCTAGCATGAGCTCTGAAGAAAAAACTCTTTTATGTGATTCCATTGACGAATTTTTTGAAAAATAGATATTTTACAAATTTATTATAAAATCACTATTTTTAGTAATGTGCTAAGGCACATCTAGAGAACCAGGTATTCCTTGTATGAACACCTTTTCTTGCATTTCTTTTGAACCAAACAGCAATTTGTAATTGCTGTATTTTGCATCATCATAATTTGATAATTGCCCATCATCAATCATTTCTTTAATCTCATTTATGGCATCTTCGATCGTTTTTGATGGCTCAAAACCTATTTGTTTTAATTTTTCTGCAGATACTTTGTAATTTCTTTTATCTTCATTATCATTTGAAACGTTGATTTTACATCCTGTAACTTTACTTATTCGTTCGGCAGCTTGTTTGATTGTAAGGTTTTCTGAAACTACATTATATGTTCCAGTTAGGTTCTTTTCTAAAGAAAATATAATGGCATCAGAAGCATCGCTTACATGTAAAAACGGTCTGTATTGTGATCCACCAAACACAGTAACCTTTCCTTCTTTAATTGCTTGAGCTACAAATCTATTAATTACTAAATCAAAACGCATTCGAGGGGATGATCCAAATAGAGTACCAAATCGTAAAATGGTAGGGGCTTTATTTAACCAGCCAGTTGCTCTTTCTGACAAATATTTTTGCTTTGCATAAAAATCCAAAGGATCTGTTGGAGATTTTTCTGTAATCAATGTTTCAGGTTGACTACCATAAACAGAACATGTGCTAGCAAAAATATATGTACTAATATTATGTAATTGACAAAGTTCTGCAATGTTTTTAGTTGCTAGATAATTAATTTCTTCACTACTTTTAGGTTCTATACTAGATGCAGGCATACCGACTATTGATGCCAAATGAATTACTGCATCAACATCCTTTAGCGCCTTTACCGTTACAACTAAATTTCTGATATCGTTCTGAATTAATTCAAAGTTCTTGTTGGGTATCAAGTCTTCAATTGATTCTTTACCATACCATAATGCATCAATCAGTCTTACTTGGTAGCCCTTATCAAGTAGTTTTCTTGAAAGAACAGATCCAAGATAGCCTGCCCCGCCAGTTACTAGTATTCGCATTTATTGTTCTCTTATTTTGAAATTTTTTTACTATATAACATAATCGAACAAATTCCAACATCTAAAATTTAAAATCGATTAGGAATGTAACTATTTGCTTATGATTTATCATGAAAACTAATATTGTTGAAAAAATCTGAAAAACCATTTGAAAGCAGTTATTGTAGGATATGGTTCAATAGGAAAACGACATGGTAAGAATCTATCAAAGTTCAAGAATATTCAATGCTTTGTGGTTACAAATCATAAAGGAGTTAAATTTCCTTCAAAAAATTTTCAAAAATTTAATTCATTAGATGAATGCCTTAAATTAAATCCAGATATTGGATTTGTTACAAATGAGTCTAGTATTCATATTAAAACAGCCATTAAATTAGCAAATGCAGGATGTCATATTTTTGTCGAAAAACCATTATCACATAATGGCTTGCAAATTAAACAACTATTAAAATTAGTAAAGAAAAAAAATCTTGTTACATTAATAGGATGTAATTTTAGGTTTCATCCATGTTTAATAAAAATCAAGAAATTAATTTCATCTAAAAAAATCGGTCGAATAATTTTTGTCCAGGCAGAGCATGGATCATTTTTACCTGATTGGCATCCTTTTGAAAATTACAAAATAGGTTACGCTGCACGTAAAGAACTAGGTGGGGGTGTTGTTTTAACTTCTATTCATGAAATAGATTATCTATTTTGGTTATTCGGAAATGTTAAAGAAGTTTATTCTATTACTGGAAAATTTAGTGATCTTGATATGAATGCAGATGATCTATCTTCAACTGTATTGAGATTTAAAAATAATGTGGTCGGTGAAATACATCTTGATCATTTTCAAAGATCGTTCAAAAGGGGGTGTAAAATAGTCGGTACAAAGGGCACAATAACATGGGATTCAAAAACTAATGTAGTTAAGTTATTCAATAATAAAACAAAGAAATGGAAAGATGTAATGAAACTAAAAAATTTTGATTTTAATTCAACCTACGTAAATGAAATTGCTCATTTTCTCGATTGTGTGAAAAAAAACAAAAAAACAATTAATGATCTAAAAGAAGGTGTGATCGTTCAAAATCTTGCATTAACAATTTTACAATCTTCTAGGAAAAAGAAAATGGTGAAATTAACATGAAACAAGTAGATTGTATTTCTAAATTATTTGATATAAAAAATCGAAATATAGTGATAACTGGTTCTTCAGGGCTACTAGGTTCTCAATACGCAAATATTCTAAGTGCATCAGGCGCAAATGTCATTTTAGTTGATTTGGACTCGATAAAAAATAAAAAATTAGAACGTTCTCTAAGAAAAAAATATAGAACAAAGGCACGTTCCTACATAACTGATATTTCAAATCTTCAAGAGGTAAAAAAATTAGCAAAAAATGTATTAAGAGATTTCAAAAAAATTGATGGTTTGGTTAACAATGCAGCTTTTACATCAAAGGCCGCTAAGGAAGAATCTGATAATCCATATGGTTCATTAGAAAACTTTCCAATGAAAATTTGGCAAAAATCAATCGACATTAACTTAACAGGCGTATTTTTTTGTTCCCAGGCATTTGGAAAAATAATGACAAAACAGGGAAAGGGTGTGATTGTAAATATTGCCTCGAATTATGGTTTGGTAGGCGCTGATCAAAGAATTTATGGGAAAAGTGGATTGAATTTACCAATTTCTTATGCCGCTACAAAAGGGGCTGTAGTTAATATGACAAGATACTTGGCAGCGTATTGGAGCGGAAAAAATATCAGAGTAAATACACTTTCGCCCGGTGGAGTCCTTGACGTAACATATCAAGATAAAAAATTCATCAAAAAATATTCAGAAAGAACGATTTTGGGAAGAATGGCAAGAAAGGATGAGTATAATGGCGCAATGTTATTCTTAATTTCCGATGCTTCCTCATATATGACTGGCGCTAATTTAATTATCGATGGAGGATGGACCGCGTGGTAACCAAGAATTATCTTTTTCTAAACATATAATCCGCTATCTGAAATTCAAATTCACTATCTATCATAAGACCAGTTTTGGGTGGAATTTCAATAGGTAAAATTCGTGGCATGTAAATTTTTTTATATTTTAAAAATCTTGGAACATTAATTATCTGAAAGCCAGTTAATTGATAAACAATTGGTGCATCTTGACGGTTAGTAACACATTTTTTTGTTTTTTTGCTAAATTTTAAAAATTCATTAGAGTCAGATTCCATCATGTTAAAGTAAGGATTAAGATGAGTTTTATACACTGCAACAACAAGATCATTTTTTTTTCTATTGAGTAAACTAACACCTTTTTTGATATCTGATATACAAATAAACGGTGCTGTACAATCTCTATTAACTAATACATCGAAATCATATCCTAAAGAAAAGAGTTTATTGATAGCATGCTCAATAACTTTATCCATTGATGCGTTTTCTGTGGCTAACTTTTTTGGACGCAAGAAGGGCACTTCAGCTCCATATTTTTTTGCAATTTTTGCTATTTCATTATCATCCGTTGAAACTATTACGTGACTAAAAATTTTTGACTCGAGCGATGATTTTATCGTATGAGCTATCAGAGGTTTTCCACCAATTTGTTTGATATTTTTTTTTGGTACCCCTTTAGATCCACCTCTAGCTCCAATAAAACAAATAGGTTTCATGCTCAATTTTGAAAGATTTTGAATTATTTATTCTATTCTAACTTTTCATCACTTGATGTTATTCTCTTAATAGTGAAATTGATATAAACCTAAATGATTTTTTCTTATGTGAAGTACTGCAAAAAATGTTTAATGCCTGATACACGACCTGGTCTGAAATTTGATGGCAATGGAATTTGTTATGCTTGTATCCATTATGAGGAACAAAAGAAAACTGACTGGACTGAGAGATGGCATGAATTAGAACTTCTTTGTGATAAGTATAGAGGATGCAATGGTAATGAATATGATTGTGCTATCGCTGTTTCAGGTGGAAAAGATTCACACTTTCAAACTCACATAATTAAAGACAAATTGAAAATGAATCCACTTCTTCTATCTATAGGTAATTTTGAATGGACTGATACGGGAAGAAAAAATCTAGATAATTTATCTGATGCTTTTGGGTGTGATACTATTTTACTTCAGCCCAACAGAAAATTAGGAAGAATTATGCTCAAAAAAGCATTTGAAGAAATTGGTTCGCCATCATGGTATCCAGATGCATTGATCTATTCCTTTCCATTACGAATGTGTATGAAATTAGGAATAAAATTACTGATCTATGGAGAAGATATCAACTACATCTATGGTGGAGAATATGACAAAGAAACACCATCTGCCATACTACAGCCTAAAAATGATGTTGTAAAACCAGTTTGGCAGGATTGGTTCAAAGACAAGCAAGTAGATGAAAAAGAATTAGAAATGGCAAAACAGCCTGATCTAGAAGAAGTAAAAGCATCTGGATTAGAACCAATTTATCTTAGTTATTTTGTACCTTGGAATTCCCACCATAATTTTGAAGTTGCAACACAGTTTGGATTTCAACATTTAGGGAATGAATACGAGAGAAAAGGTTCAATTGATAATTACGATCAAATTGATTCACTATCATATCTGCTAAATCCTTATCTCAAATATCCAAAATATGGTCATTCAGTAGCTACGGATAATGCATCTCGACTAATTAGATATGGAATTAAAACTAGAGACGAAATGATTCCAATTGTTGAAGAAAAGGATGGAAAATTAGATGAAGGCATAGTTGAAAAATTCCGTGAATTTACTGGCATGTCAGAAAAAGAATTTTACGAAATATTAGATAAATGGTATAATCCAGGATTATTTGAAAAAGATAGTAATGGTGTTTGGCATCCAAAATTCAAAGTTGGAATTGGTTTAATAAAATAGTTGGAATTGACAAAAAGAAAAATCACTATCACTACTGGTACGAGGGCAGAATATGGTATTTTAAGACCAATTTTGGAGAAAATAGTTAGTAGAAAAAAACTACAATTGTTCCTCATAGTCACAGGAACACATCTATCTAAAAAACATGGAATGACAATTAATGAAATTAAAAAAGATAAATTCAAAATATATCAAACGTTCAAATTTCTACCAAACGACGATACAGGATTTTCAGCAGCGAAATCATTAGGAGAGGGCGTTGTACAATTTGCAAAAATTTTTAAGAAAATTAAACCAGACATAAACCTAATCTTAGGTGATAGAGATGAAATGCTTGCATCTGCAATTGCTGCTTATCATATGAATATTCCTAATGCACACATTCATGGTGGAGATGTATCAGGAAACATCGATGAATATACAAGACATGCCATAACAAAAATCTCCAATATTCATTTCCCGGCCACAGAAAAAAGTAAAAGACGAATCATCAAGATGGGCGAAAATCCCAAATCTGTGTTTCTAACTGGTTCCTCAAGTATTGATGAATTAAGAAATAATAAAATTTTAAGCAAAAAACAATTTGAAAACAAATACGGATTTAAATTAACTAAAAATTTAATTGTACTTGTACAGCACCCCGTGACTACGCAAATCGATAATACTAAAAAACATATTCAGAATACTTTGAAAGCAATTGAATATTTTAGTTATAGAACAATAATAATAGCACCAAATTCAGATGCAGGAAGTAATACTATATTTCAAAATATTAAAAATTTTGCTAAAAGTCATAATTTTGTAAGAATATTTCCTTCACTACCTAGAAGTGACTTTTTGTGTTTGATTAAAAATTGTGGAGTATTAGTAGGAAATTCAAGCAGTGGATTGATTGAAGCAAGTTATTTTGGTACATCTGTAGTAAACATTGGAACACGTCAACGAGGTAGAGAAAAGAGCAACAATGTCTTTGATGTAAAATCTGGATCTGTCATTTCAATCAAGCATACAATTTCATTGGCACTGAAAAAAAGCACAAAATCTAGTTATCTGTATGGTGTTGGAAATACATCACAAAAAATTGTGCAGCGTCTTGAAAAAATCAAACTAAACTCTGAATTAGCTGAAAAGCAATTAGCTTATTGAAAGATATGGCTACATCTAAAACATGGCGAAAGCCAATAATTAAACACGGAAAATTTACAAAATATAATTATATCGTACAATATCCCAAGGGATTAAAACTAGGGAGAAATTTTGACATAGGCGCATTTACTTACATAAATGCAAGATATAATATTACTATAGGAGATTTAGTTCAAATTGGTTCTCACTGCTCAATTTATTCACATTCAACAATTGATAGTAAAAAGGGATCAATAGTATTAGAAAAAAACTGTAGAATAGGTACTCATAGTACTGTAATGCCTAACGTTACAGTAGGTGAAAACTCAATTGTTGCAGCATATTCTTTTGTTAATAGAGATATTCCAAAAAATGAAGTTTGGGGCGGCGTACCTATAAAGCGAATAAAAAAACTAAAATTTTAGATTAACAGATTCCTAAAAAATTACCGCTGTATTTTTTCTGCTTGACGAATTAAAGCCATCAAATTCCTAGTTTCATTAGTATCAAAACTAACTGGATTATCTATGAAATCTTTATCTTTATTTGATGTTACATGAATCTCAATCATTTTTGTACCCAAAATAGCAGCACTTAGCGGCGCCAAGAAATGAGTACAATGATTTGAAAATCCATCGAAATCAACAAGATCTGAAAAATCAAGTTCATCAATTTGACATGGATATTTTGGCACTACGTATAACCACTTAACGTTATCATTGTTATAAAGTTCCAATTGTTTTGGATTTTTTTGTGTGCTAACAATAATTTGTTTTTTAGTTTCTAAAGCTTTTGTGATTAATGATGTTATTTTATTCTCATGTAACGGTAGGCTATCATTATATCTAATTTTGTAGCGTTTTACAAATGAATCTAAAAAGTCAATGGCATCAGGATACATTGGTGTGCAATACCACTCAATACCTACTTTCTTTGAAATTGAGTTTATTTGTTCTATGTTATCACTAGAAACAGATGATTTTAGCAGTCTATTCTTTTCTGGATGGTCTGAAACAATTTTTTCATCAAATGCCTGTAATTTTACAGCGTTACAATCAGCATTTTTAGCATCTTTCATCATTTTTTCTATTAAAGTAAAATCCCCATCCCAATTCACTCCAATTTCAGCCGTAATGAAAACCAATAATTGATAACCTAACTTTGTGTTTAAGTTGTTTACTATAGAAAACTAGACTATTTTTTACATACCATTTTTGTAAATTTCTCCGTAAGTCTTTTTACATGTCTAAAATTCATGATTTTTGTGAAACCAAAATTTTTTTTCTGGCTGGACACCAATTTCATGATGTATGTCCTTTCATATCATTTGCAAAAAAAAATTGATGGTGACTTTTATGCAATCTACGATCTGCCTAATAAAACTAGAACTTTTTTCCAAAATCAAACATTGGTTAATTTCAAAAAGACGTGGTATTACAATGATCAAATAAATGTTAAAAAAAATGAAATAGACATAGAATATCTATCTAATTTTGAAAAAAAATATGGTATTGGATTATGGAATCTTGCAGTTAATGAACGGCTGTTTCATAGATTTAATACATTTTACAAATTTTCCACAGAAGAAATATGGTTAATCCTTGAACAAGAATGTAAATTCTTTGAAGGCGTTCTTGATGAGATTAAACCAGATTTTTTTATTACAAGAGAACCATTTCTTCATCAGGATGAACTTTTGTATCAACTGTGTAGAGCTAAGGGAATTAAAGTTCTAGTATCTTCTGCAACTCAATCATTCAACAAGTGTATGATATCAGAACGCCCAACTGAGTTTGACGATTCTTCTATATCTGATTCAGAAATATCCATGAAATTTACATCATTTACAGAACTAGTAAAAAATATTGGACGTCAAAGCAATGTTTCAAGCCTAGCTTACAACAAAACCATAAAATCATATAATGAAAAATGGCGTGCGTCAAACAGAAAAAGAGCAAGCGCAGCAATACAATTCTTATTTAATTCAAATAATAAAAACGCTAAAACACATTTTGCTTATTTTGGTAGAACTAAATCTGGTGTTTTGTTTAATGCAATAAAACAGGTATTACAAAAACAGCAGAGGACATCATTCTTAAACAAACATCTTCCGACTTCAGTTAAACATAATGAAAAATTTATTTATTTTCCTCTAGGTGTTGATGAGGAACATAATCTTTTGATCGGGGCTCCATTTTATACAAACCAAATTGAAACAATAAGACACGTGGCAAAATCTATACCGATTAATTATAAACTATATGTAAAAGAACATCCTTCTAGCGCAACACGAAATTGGAAAAGTGTTTCTGATTATAAGGAAATAATGAATATTCCTAATGTTAGGCTTCTACACCATTCAGTGCCACAAAGCGAACTTTTTCAAAACTGTTCATTGGTGATTAGTGCTATGGGCTCATCATGTTTAGAAGCAGCATTTTATGGTAAACCTTCAGTCATTTTTGGTAAATTGTATTATTCCATATTGCCTTCAGTTCACCATGTGGAAACATTAAGCAAACTTCCAGAAATTATCCACTCTTCATTGCAGGAAAAAGTTAATCTCCAAGATGTTGAAAGATTTCTAGCAATTTTTAAAAAAAATAGCTTTGATTTTGATATCCAGGCGTATAATCTTAAGGAGGCGAACGCATTTTTTTATAATGGTAATTTAGTTGATGTGGAAATTACCGAGTCCCAAATGAAATCATTCATAGAAGAAAACGCTCAAATGTTTTCAGTTTTAGTAGATGAAAATATTAAAAAATTGAAGAAACATCTTCTTTCTAAGTAGCGCTAAACTTCTTTGCTATCAGATAAAAACCAAGTTTTGATGTATGTGCAATCACTAAACTATAAGCAACTCCCTCTATTCCCATCAAGCTTCCTAAAACAAGCATTCCAATAATTAATGAAGTTACTAGTATGGCTGTGCCTATTAACACGACTCTACTTTTTTCATTACCTAAAAATTCTGATTCAAGGATGAGCGAAATTGTGGTTGGGATTATAACTAGACTCATAATTCTAATCGCATCTACAGCTTCACTAAATTTTGGAAACAATTCATTAATTAAAATTGGTGCCACAAAAATGCCAAGAATAGTAATAAAAACTGAAAAAACTATAACAATAATTTTTGGTTTTTTGTTTTTAACACCGGTAGATTCCTGTGGGAGTAGATATTTTTGAAAAACGTTTGGTAGTATAAGCATTACACTAATTACTTGTACTGAAAGACTGTAATTTCCCAGAATGGCAAATCCTAGTAGTGGCGCTACAATAATTTTATCGACTTGCCCAGAAGCAATTGTTAGCATAGACATAAAATAATTATTCCCGATAAATCCAATTCTTGGTTTAATCAAGTTAAAATTTATCTTCATTTCTTTAAAAATAGAAAAAATTCTTTTGAAATGAAGCACATATGATATTGCAAGTGCAAAAATTATTGATTCATATCCAAAAAAGTAAAAAAATGAGAACCCTAAACCTAATGTGAGACCTTTCTGTACAAGGGTATATTTTGAATAATTACTGTATTGTTTTCTTCCAAGCAGGTCTCCAATCGCAAGCGTGTTAATTACAAACGCAATTAAAATAATTCCTATATCAATTGTGTAAAATGATGGAAAAAGTACTATGACAATAAATGATAATATTACACTAGCAGATAATGAGATAAAATTTAATGTTGATTGGATTTGAGTTTTCTTTGCTGCATAAACTGTAAGCGTACTTGCAGTACCAAATAACGCAATGCCAGAAAAAAGACCTGCTATCCCTAAAAACCAGCCAATTTCTCCATATGAACTAGGTTCAATTTGAGACGCAAGATAAAACCAAAAAATCGCTGACATGGCAGTTCCAAAGATATCAGCACCACCAACTGCACTGATATCTCTAATTATCTTAATGCCCGCCATTGTCTATTAGTAACGTTTCTCGCGTACTACGTTAACTAAACTGTATAACAAAATCGCAGTAATTAATAAAACTACTCCAATCAAAATAGTGCCTGCTCCAACTAATGTTAAGTTAGTACTCAGTCGACCAAACTCGATATAAAAATCGATTGCGGAGTAAGTAAAAATTAATCCTAGTGCAAGAAAAATTAATGATGGTATTCCATAAAATTTCAATGGATGTTCTATCGATGTAAATTTTATGGTACTGATTAGAACTGAAGTTCCATGACTCACAGGATTATGTGTTGATGTATCTCCTGGATATAAAATTGTGATTGGAACTTCTGAAATTTTTAAACCTTTAGAGCTAGCCTTGATCAAAATCTCTGTAGAAATACCCATTCCCATATCTGACGGAGAAATTTTTGCCAGAACTTGCTTACTGTAAGCTCGGAATCCACTCTGTGCGTCAGTTAATTTTTGATTTATTGATGCGTTTGTAACTTCCGTTATCATCTTAATTCCAATTTTTCTATAATTTGGAACATTACTTTCATTTTTTAAAAATCGTGAGCCAATGACAACATCCACACTATTTTTTTCAATTGGTATTAGTAATTTTGGAATATCTTCTATTCTATGTTGCCCATCTGCATCAAATGTAATAAGCACATCACTTTCTATTTCTGCTGCCTTCTGAAAGATAGTATTTATCGCAGCACCATAACCTCTATTTTTATCATGGCTGATAACAATAGCACCTAAATTTCTAGAAATCTCTGCAGTCATATCTGATGAACCATCATCACAAACTATGATTGAATCAGTAACCTTCTTCAATTTGATAATGATGCCAGCAATATGGCTCTCTTCATTATATGCAGGAATTCCTATCGTTATTTTCAATTCAAATATTGGCTGCCTTCTTGAACTTTAAAAATAACGTAGAAATCATTCGCACCGAATTTTACTAGTCTATCACAAACAAAACTGGGCATAAATATGTCAGCGCTAGTTACCAAAACGCTAAGATTGTTAAACTGGAATAAGTTCATCAAACTGATTTTTTGTAACCAATTAATAAATAAAACCGCTTTTAACTGCCAATGTGTTATTAGGCAGATCTCCACTTCGAATAAGCTTTGTTGGTGGCGGGACAGATTTAGAAGAATATCATAAGAAATATGACGGATACTCTATTTCTGCAACAATTAACAAGTTTGCATTTGTTGCTGCTAAATTAAGAACTGATAACTTATTCCAAGCTTTTTCACCTGATTACCACACATATTTTTCATCAAAAAAACTTCAAAACATTAAACCTGAGTTTGGTCATGCAATAGCAATAACCTGTTTACAGGAAATGAAATTTTCTAATGGTATAGATCTGTTTTATTCCGCTGATGTTGCACCTGGTTCTGGTCTAGGCGCTTCTTCTTCATTAGCATCTAATATTGTAAACATAATTTTAAAATTTCAAAAAAAGAAATGGAACAAACACAAAATGGCTATGGAAGTTTTTAGGATTGGCCATGATGTTTTAAAATGGGGAATTGGTAAACAGGATGAATTTGCTGCAGTTTTTGGTGGTTTTAATCTATATAAATTCTCAAAAAATAATGTAACAGTAACTCCTATTCGATTAAATAAATCAACTCTCAAGGAATTTGAGAATAATTCCATGTTATTTTTTTTGGGAGAAAGAAAACCTTCTTCAGAAATATTAAAAATTCAACAAAAAAATATTGAGCGCCTTAATAATAGAACTATTTCTGCTCTACATAAAGTTAGTAATCTTACTTTGGATATGCGAGATGCATTTAGAAATAATGATCTGGAACGTTTTGAATCAATCTTACATGAAGGTTGGGAACAAAAAAAACAATTTGCTAGGGGTGTATCAAATAAAAAAATAGACTCGATTTGTAAAATTGTGGAATCAAACGGTGCAAAATCTATGAAAGTTACGGGTTCCGGTGGCGGAGGGCATCTTTTTGTTTACACAGGTTCAAAAAAACATCAAAAAATTACAAGGGCTTTGAAAAAAATTGGAATTCCTAGGGTAGAATTTAAGTACAAAGATACGAACACAATGGTTCGAGATATGAAAGATTTGGAATAATTTCTAGTACAGTTTATCGAAAATGAAGAATAAAACAGTTTTTTTAGATAGAGATGGAGTAATAAACGAACAAAGAATTGATCATGTAAAAGATATAGACGAATTTAAAATTTTTAGTGGTGTTGGGGAAGCAATTAAATTATTAAAGGAAAAAGGCTATTTGGTAATAATTATTACAAACCAATCAGTTATAGGCAGAAAGATTATTTCAGAAACAAAATTAGAAGAAATACATCTTAAACTAAAAAATTATTTGAAACAATATAACACATATGTGGATTCAATATATCACTGTCCACATACTCCTGAACAAAACTGTAATTGTAGAAAGCCAAAGCCGGGTTTACTAATTAAGGCTAGTGAGGATTTTAACATAGATTTGGAGAAAAGTTATTTCATTGGGGATTCAGAGAGCGACTTGACTGCTGCAAGTGAAGCTGAATGTAAGGGAATTCTTCTCAAAAAAGATCAAACGCTTTTAGAAATAGTTAAAAAATATTTTAATTAATTTAATATGTAAACATTGGTTTGCCCTGCTTTCTAATCATAGTTATTAACAAATGGCAAATTAAAAGGTGCATAGATTCAATGGTTAACATATCATCGCTGGGTATTACAAGATTAATTTTTGCAATTTTGGCTAGTTTTCCTCCATCTTTTCCTGTAAAAGCTATAGTGTGTGCAGACACCTCATTCGCATATTCATTTGCTTTAATTACATTCGTAGAATTTCCACTTCCACTTAGAGTAATTAACACATCATTTTCTTCAATCTGGCTTTCTAATTGATTTTTAAAAACCTCATCATATGACGAATCATTAGCCCATGCTAATACCACAGACATGTTATCAGTTAATGAATAAGCTTTGAATCGTTTCGTGTCTTTTGTAATAGCAGTTTTTAAAAGATCCGAAGCAAAATGAGATGCAGTTGAAGCACTTCCACCGTTTCCGATAAGGAAAATTCTATTTTCGCTTTCCCTACACTTGATTAAACACTCAAAAATTTCTTTTACTATATGTATTTGATTTTTCCTTATATTTGAGACACAATCATTTTGTTTCTCTAAATATTTCTCAATTTCTTCGTTAATTTTCATTATTGAACATCCAAACGTTTTTCATTTTTTTAAGATATATCTTCCCATTGAATTGCAGTATCTTTTTTAATTTTTTTATTAGCCTTTTTACCAACCACCCGTTCAAAATATTTTGGTTTTATTCCAATAGCAGGCCTTTTAGTCAGTAATTTTTCCGCAGTAATTATTTCATTTTCAGATATATCTTCAGCAGCTGTAATAGATTTCCGTATATCCTGTCTGACTTCCATTTCCGAAATTTGTGGCGCTTTTATACCGTCACCATGCATGCTTTCAACTATTCTTATTTTTGAAATTAAATCTTTTAGCCCAGCAGGATCAATTGAAAAAAAATGATCTGGACCAGGTAATTTTTTATCTATTGTAAAGTGCTTCTCAATCAAATTTGCACCCATACTTGCAGCTACAATATCTACCAATAATGATTCTCCATTATCTGAATAACCCACTGGAACACGAAATTTTTTTCTCATAGTGTCCATCGCTAACAGATTAGCTTCCTCTGGGTCTGTTGGATAATGCGCAATGCAGTGTAGTAATGCAATTTTTTTATTACTTTCAAACATACACAAATTAACTACCTCCTCAACCTCTTCCATATTTGCTACACCCGTAGAGATTATCATGGGTATGTTCATTTTAGCAACATGTCTTATCAACGGCAGATCAGTAAAATCACCTGATGCAATTTTAAAACACTGCACACCAATTTCTTTTAAAAAATCCGCACTCTCTATATCAAAAGGTGCTGAAAAAAATGTAATACCTACACTTTTAGCAAAATCCTTTAACTCTGCAAATTTATCGTAAGAAAGCTCTGCTTGCTTAAATCCATTGTAATAACTACTCGTTAGAGTTAAGAATTTTTCTGATTTGAACGTCTGAAATTTTACGGCATCAGCTCCACAATTATGTGCTTCTTCTATCAGTTTTTTTGCTAATTTAATATCAGTATTATGATTCAGTCCAGCTTCAGCAATAAAATATGTTGGTTTATGTGGACCGATCACCTTTCCGTCAATTTCAAGATAAGAGCACGCTGTATCCAAATTATTCACCAATTCGAATTAATGAGATATTGATATGTCTAAAAACTTTACGTTTAATTCATAGATTATCAAAAAAACTAAATAACGATTTAAATTCAAAAAATTTAGAATTGTTAAAAAAAAATACAAAAATTCTTTTTAGGATCTCAGGTGGGCGCGCAAAAAATAAGGAATATGGATTGGGGCATGTATATCATGCAATGAATTTATCTTCAAGACTCAAGCCAGCCGAATTTTTTTTCCTTGTTGAAGATTATGGGAATGCAATTGAATTACTAAAAAAGTATAATTTTAAAAATATTTTCCCATTGAAGCAAGGACTTGATGTAAAATTAGATATTAAGCAAACCACAAAATTTGTGAAGAAAAACAGCATAGATATTCTAATAGTAATTAAACATGATTTAATAACAAAAACTTACGTAAAAGCAATGCGTAAACAAATTAAAACTGCGGTCATTTCGGATGTTAAAAAAATTGATTATCAAGCAGATTTGGTAATTAATGGATTCATAGGTTTTAAAAATACTATTACAAAAAATAGATTTGGAACCAGATGTTTACTTGGACCAAAGTACCAAACTCTGAATAAAAAGTATGAGACTATTGATAAACCACGCAAAAAAAAATATTTAATTTTAGCGACGTTTGGTGGATTTGATGAACAAAATATTGTGGAAATTCTTTGCCAGCAGCTCGAAAAATTTTTAGACAAAATTAAAGTAAAAATTATCTTAGGGCAAGCAACACCAAAATCTAAACTAGTTAGAAAAATTGAATCAAAATTTCCTAACAACCTCAAAATCATACGTGAAACTACTAACCTTAAAGAAGAAATTTCTAATTCTAAATTCGGTATGTGTGCAGGCGGTGTAACAAGCTATGAATTTGCATCTTTAGGAGTTCCATTCGCAATCATATGTCAATACAAACATCAACGAGTTACTGCTAAAGAATGGCAGAATAAGAAAATAGCATGGAATTTGGGTTTTCCTAATAAGAAAACAAAGCTGAGAATACAAAAATTTGTAAAATATGCAATTGAAGGAAGTGAAAAAAATACGTCAAAAGGCAAATCTGTTGTTGATGGTTTTGGGGCTAAACGAGTTGCCAAAGAAATACTCGATCTTATTCGTTAATTTTTAACTGCTTCAATTCTAGTATTAGACGGTTTGTTTGCATGCTTGTGTCAAAGTGTTTCAAATCAAAATTCTTGTTTTCCTTAACATGAGAAATGAAATAATTAAGAGATTTTTTCAATGAATTTTCAGCATCGTTTGAAATTGAAAAATCTGATTGGAAAGAAATTGGTGGATTTGTAAACAATCCATTTTCATCAAAAACATCCCTTGGTGATTGAATTTCGAGATGATTGTTCCTAATTGTGAGGCGACCATTCGTCCCTATAATTGAAACGTCATTAATTAATGGGGTTGCATAGGAATTTAAAATTGATAACGTTACACCGTTTTGATATCTCAATATAACATAGCTAGTATCAAACGACGTCCCATTTTCTGAAACCAATGAGGGAAAATATGTTAATTTATCAATTTTTCCTAGATGCAGGTTAACTAAATCAAGATGATGTATAGTGTTTGCATCAAGTATATTATGCAAATTAGTTTTTCCATCTGCACGCCAGGAACTGTGGTATTCTTTTTTAAACGCTAGACCTTTTGCATCATGAATATCAATATGTATTATTGTGCCTAATTCATCAGAGTTTATTTTGTTTTTAATTATATCACCAAGATCGCTAAAGCGGAGCATAAAATTGAAGAAAATTTTTTGTTTCCAGTTGGTAGGCATTTTTTCCAGATTTTCTAGTTCAGTAAAAGATGTTACAGGCGGCTTCTCACAAAAAATATACCCTTTGAAATTTTTAGTCAGTTTTTCAATGTATTCATAATGTGTTTTGTTAGGGGATGCAATTATAACTGCATCACAATCATATAGATTACTAAAACTGTTTGTAAATCTATCATCAAGAGATTTTGTTGGGTGATAAATGTAATTAATTTTACATTCGGAATTTTTTTCTAGGAAAGAAATTAGCTTTCCAGCATGCTTCCTATATCCAATTACTCCTAAGTTAAGTACCAACAGGACATCTATCGCATGGAAAGTAGTTATTTCGTTTACCGTTTTTGTGTGAATCAAACATCTTTTTGTATTTCTCGTTATGCCAAATTTTCTTAATACTCGAATCGTCTATTTTTCCTAAAGATAATTTAGCCTCATAGTCATAGTCACATGGTATTACAGAACCATCAAAATAGATACATAAACTTCTACCAAGATAATGGCACGGAGAAGTACCTGCTACATCCGTGGAATTTTTGTAAATATCCCATCTATTCATCATTCGTATCATAACCACAAAATCTACATATTGCTTCCAAAACTCTTCAAATTTTTGCGGATCTTGTTTTTCTGATACTTGTACGCCACTTGCCCTGGTCACACAACTAGAGTTTGGATAATCTCTGTCTCTAATCTCTTTGAATTTTTTAATATTCTCTACAACCTCTTCAAATACAGCTCTTACTCTAAGTGATTCAAATTCTTCTTTATAATACGAATCTACAGAAAAAACCAAATCAGTCATTCCACTCTTTAAAATCTGGTGAATTAGTTTGTTATTCAGTTTTGTTGCATTTGTATTCATTTTAAATTCTATAAATTTACCAGAACAATATTCTAACATGTCACCTAGTTGCGGATGAAGAGTAGGCTCCCCTCTACAGGTTAAAGTTATTGCTTCTGTTCCCGAACTAACTGCTTCATCAATAATTTTTTTAAAAAGTTTCAATTCCATCATTCCCATCTGTTTACTTGCAGTGAATTTTTCATCTATTTGCCAACAAAATGGACATCTTAGATTACAAGCAGAAACAGGTTCAAGTATTAGATAAAGAGGAAAATTAGGCAATACGTGAGAATTTTCGTAATAATTGAATTTATGCCTATGAATAAGATACTTTGCCCAGTTTTCTTGAGGATTTCTTTCCAAGTATTGTTTCTCTTGAGTAGTCAAGAATGAAAAATTCTTATTTTCAAAATCATTCAAAATACTTTCTAAAATTTTTTTATCGCTTTTACTAGTCAAATTAGATTGGCTCTGTCTAAGAATAGAGATGAGTTTAACAGGTTCAATATCAGTATGAGTCAGAAAAGTAATATGTCCTTTTTTCCACATAGTGGAGGATCTTTTGTTGATCAAATTAAATATTTCTTATAATAGTTAGAATTTTTATACTGTTTGCACCTTGCTTTCTTTCACAATTCCATCATTACAGAGATTTTACGTTTAAACATTAGAAGATTATTATGTATTGTGCTTTTTTTATAATAACACTATAAATTATTGAAACATCATTAATTTTTATGATTGGTTGTATTCTCCAGGCTAGAATGAGTTCCATAAGGCTGCCTGGGAAAGTGATGATGAAGATTGATAACGAAAATACGATGTTAGATTGTGTAATTAATCAATTAAAAAATAGTAAGCAAGTCAAAAATCTTGTAATAGCTACAACTGAACAAAAAGAAGATGATGTTATAGTAGAACTTGTCAAAAGGAGAGAGATAAAATATTTTCGAGGTAGCAAAAAAGATGTTTTGGATAGATATTATCAGTGTGCAAAAAAATTTGGCTTTTCAGAAATAATTAGAATTACGGCAGATAATCCATTAATAGACTATGAAATAGTAGATACGGTAGTAGAACATTTCAAATCAAATAATTATGATTGTATAACAATAGATCGACCACAAATCAGTACCTTCCATCAGACATATCCTTGGGGATATAATGTTGAAGTTTTCACATTTTCTGCATTGGAAAATGCATGGAAAAATGCAAAACTTACATCTGAGAGAGAACATGTTACACCTTATTTTTATAAAAATAATGAGATTTTTAAGCAAACAAGTATTGAAAATTCTGAAGATCTTTCTCGTTTTAGTTGTACGGTTAATACAAAATATGATCTAGAATTAATCCAAAAAATATATTCAAATATTAAAAAACGCCCAATTTTATTATCTGATGTAATTAAACTATTCAAGGCAAATCCTGAACTTGTAAAAATCAACACTCATGTTAAAGCTGATAACAATTGATTTGCTACGATTCAGTAAAACTTTCGGAAGAATCTAGTATAATTAAATTCTGCTTTTAATGAATTCTATAGCTTTGACTGGTGTGGGATCTGTTTTGGATAAAACTGCGGAGTAAATACTACTATAATCTAAAAGATAAATTAGATTCACAAGTTTTGTTAGAATACTACCACTTGGTGAGTGAACTTCTTTATACTGTATTTTATTTATTTTAAAAAATTCCTTTACGACACGCCATCTTTCTTTCGTTTTTGTGTAATCATCTTTACCTGTGAGCAATATTGGTTTAATTTTTGATCTCTTTTCCCAAGCAACAATTCCGTTATGCGAGGATTCTATTATGTCCTCAGCAAATACATGCATTTTCGCATTTTCTTGTAATGAATTTTTGAATCTTATTGCAGCAGAGTGTAATCCCCAAGGATAATAAATAATTGGAAAATCAGAAATCCATTTAGCCAGTGATAAGGCTCGATTTGAGTTTGTTAGGTTAGTTGAAGAAATTTCTTTCCTTGTTTTCATTAACAGAGAAATTGATTCTCTAACATCTCGTTTTTTCACGGGAATTACATCATCAAGCACATTTAAGATTGAATAAAGATAGCACGGAAAAGATGCACGTGGTGAATGAATTTCAGGAATTTCATAGTAGGGTATTTTGTTTTTAATCGAGTATTTTTTCATTTTACCGCCAGAAGAAAATGCTACGAATTTACTCCTAGATTTTTTTACATTTTGTAAAATTGTTAAAGCCTCTTTAGAATTTCCTGAAACGCTAGTTGTGACTACTAGTGTGTTATAGCCAACAGTTTTTGGAAGAACATATCCCTTTACAACATTAACATGAATGTCATTTTTTGATAGGATTGACGATATCACATCACCAATACTACCAGATCCTCCTACACCAGCAAATACAATATGATCTATATTCTTAAACTGTATTTTTTGCAAGTCATTGGAAAAATAATTTTCTTTAGATATTTCTGGCCATTTTTCATATGCTTCATACATTTTGCTAGAATCATATCTTTGGATATCAGAAATTTTCATCAGTTGTTATTGAAACTTCAAGGATAATAAAATGGTTAACTATTCAATAGTTATTTTCAACTAAAATAGGTAAGTAATATAACCGGTTTTAACTAGTTTGAAATCATAATGGAACTGCGTACTGTAGAGTGGAAGAATGATTCTGTGGTTATGATTGATCAAACCAAACTGCCTAATGAATTAGTTTTTGTAAAATATACTGATTTCAATGATGTTGCTACCGCCATTAGAACTTTAGTTGTTCGTGGGGCTCCAGCTATAGGAGTATCAGGAGCATTTGGGATGGCACTTGCCGTGTTACAAAGCTCGTCTGAAACGTTAGAAGGTTTATTATCTGATTTGAAAAATGCAAAAAAAATACTCTTTGAGACAAGACCCACT